>Ga0123336_10000388_pt1 | contig 44983 bp, 39 predicted proteins | sample SSSSmetaG_FD_96466 | JGI IMG/M metagenome (GOLD analysis project Ga0123336, IMG submission 96466) | Glacier valley bacterial and archeal communities from Borup Fiord, Nunavut, Canada, to study Microbial Dark Matter (Phase II) - ​SSSS metaG | ecosystem: Environmental > Aquatic > Freshwater > Ice...
GGGGCGCGGGCGTCGGCTACTACGATGTCGTAAGTCGCGGCCTTTTTGCGGCCACGGCGGGCGAGGCGGATTTTAACTGCCATAAACCGGTGGGGTTGTGCGACGCAGCTCGTGCGTCTGGTTGGGTTTCCCGAAATTGGGAGTGCAAAGGTAGCGCTTGGTCAGGGCATTAGCTAGGGTGCGCACAAAAAAAGCCCTGGCGTCGGGGCCAGGGCTTGCGATATAGCCGTCATCCTTCGCTGCGCGAACGCCAGATAAGGATGACAGGTTGAATTTAAGCCGCTATGGCTTCACGCTTGGGCTTGGCCAGCTTGGAAATCGTGTTCAGGTTCATGTTTTTGCGCTTCACTTTGATGATGCCCACTTTGTCGAGGCTCCATATAGCGACGTACGTGGGGTCGAACTCCCACCACTTCACGCCGAAGTTGACGCGCATGGGCAGCTTGTGGTGGTTGTTCTGGAACAACTCGCCGAAAGCCAGGAAGTCCAGCGCCAGCGTGTTGCGCGATTTGTCGCGGTTGTCAAAATTCTGGTAGCCGTACTTGTGGCCGCCCCAGTTCACGATGGCGCCGTGGATGGGGCCCATCAGAAAGTGGACGGGCAGCAGCAGGTACTGCCACCACGCCGTGGCAAAATTGATGTAGAACAGCACGTAAGCCGTGCCCCAGCCCAGGCGCGAGTACACCGTGCCGCCGAATTTATCGAGCCACTTCCACTCCGGAATGTCGCCCTCGAAGCGCTTGGCGCCTTCGTGCTCGTTGTTCACCACGTCGTTGTAAATCACCTTGGTCTTCCACATCATGTCGAACGCGTTGTTCGAGAAGTGCGGCGAGTGCGGGTCCAACTCGGTGTCGGAGTAGGCGTGGTGCATGCGGTGCAGCAGCGCATAGGCCCGCGGCGAGAGGAAGCTGCTGCCCTGGCAGATGTAGGTGAACAGGAAGAAGAATTTCTCCCAAAACTTGTTCATCGTAAACATCTTGTGCGCCGCGTAGCGGTGCAAGTAAAACGTCTGCGTGAACAGCGACAAGTAGTAGTGGGCAACAAAAAAAACGAGGATGGCCATAGAGGGACGCGAGCGTGAATTGCCCGAACAAGCAAAAAGCCCAGGGTTAGGTTCAGCGAAGGGTAGGCAAAATTACGGCCGGGGTGCACGCAGCGGGTTATTTGGGCTGGGAAGGCCAAAATCTTGCACGTAGCGCCACGTACAAGCGTCTGTCATCCTGGGCTTGCGAAGGACCTCATCTTGCCTGAAGAGTTTGCACTAACTTCAAACGTGATAAGGTCCTTCGCAAGCTCAGGATGACAGACGCCCGCCAACTTGTAAAATGGCTGCCTACCGGTAGTACGCCCGCGCCGCGTCCCAGTGCGGGGCGTCGGGCAAGGGCGCCACGAGGGTCATCTGCTCCTTGGTGACGGGGTGTTGCAATTGCAGCTGGCGGGCGTGCAGGGCAATGCTCACGTCGGGCAGGGGTGCGATGAAGCCGTACTTCACGTCGCCCACGATGGGCGTGCCCAGGCCGGTGGCCAGCTGGGTCCGAATCTGGTGGGGGCGGCCCGTTACGGGGTTTATCTGGAGCAAGTAGCGGTTGCCGGCCAGGCCCAGCAGCTCGTAGTGCAGCTCAGAGCGCAGGCCCTGGGAGTGCTTCTCGGGGTAGGCTTTGGTGACGTTGCGCACGGTGTCTTTCACCAGCCAGTGCACCAGGGTGCCGTTTTCGGGCACCGGCGGCCGGCCGGTGAGGGCCCAGTAGGTTTTGCTCATCAGGTTGTCGCGGAACATCTCGTTGAGGCGGCTGAGGGCCTTGCTGGTTTTGGCCAGCACCACGATGCCGGACACGGGCCGGTCGATGCGGTGGCACACGCCCACGAAGGCTTCGCCGGGCTTCTTGTACTTGAAGCGCAGGTACTCGGCGGCCTTTTTGGAGAGGGGCTCGTCGCCGGTGGCGTCGCCCTGCACGAGCAGGCCGGCGGGCTTGTTGATGACGAGGAGGTGGTTGTCTTCGAACAGAATTTCTCTGCCTTCGGACCAGATGTTCGGACGGTTCACGCGGCGGTGGCGGGCGGGATAGGGGTATTCGGCAGGAGCGGGCCAGGGCCCCTCGGGGGCAACCGCACGTCATCAGACCACGCTCACCGGGCGCTCCGCTCTTGCTTTTGGTGCGGCGAAGATACGAAGCCGGGCGGGAGTGAAGTGGCCGATGTCTGTCGTCCAGTTGCCGCCTGTCATCCTGAGCTTGCGAAGGACCTTCTCACGTCCAAACGAATCGTTCAGCGGTGAGAAGGTCCTTCGCAAGCTCAGGATGACAGACGCAAAGCGGTTTCTAATCTAGTAGCCTTCCTCCTTGCTCGGGAATTCGCGGCTTTTTACGTCGGCCACGTAGTGCTGCACGGCTTCGGTCATGACGTCGTGCAGCTCGGCGTAGCGGCGCAGGAAGCGGGGCTTGAACTCCTTGGTGATGCCCAGCAGGTCGTGCACGACGAGGACCTGGCCGTCCACGTCGGGGCCGGCGCCGATGCCGATGACGGGGATGGTCAGCTCCTCGGCCACGCGCTTGGCCAGGGCAGCGGGGATTTTTTCGAGCACCAACCCAAAGCAGCCGATTTCCTGGAGCAGGCGGGCGTCTTCGAGCAGCTTCTGGGCTTCGGTGTCTTCCTTTGCGCGCACGTTGTAGGTGCCGAACTTGTAGATGCTCTGGGGCGTGAGGCCGAGGTGGCCCATCACCGGGATGCCGGCCGTGAGGATGCGGGTGATGGAGTCCTTCACCTCGGCGCCGCCTTCGAGCTTCACGCCGTGGCCGCCGCTCTCCTTCATGATGCGGATGGCCGACTGCAGCGCCACCGACGAGTTGCCCTGGTAGGAGCCAAACGGCATGTCCACGACCACGAAGGCGCGCTTCACGGCCCGGACCACGCTCTGGGCGTGGTATATCATCTGGTCGAGGGTGATGGGCAGGGTGGTTTCGTGGCCGGCCATGACGTTGGAGGCCGAGTCGCCGACGAGCAGCACGTCGATGCCGGCACCGTCCAGAATCTGGGCCATCGAAAAATCGTAGGCCGTGAGCATGGAAATTTTCTCCCCCCGCTCTTTCATGGCGAGCATCTGGTGGGTGGTGACAAGCTTGATTTCCTTGTGCTGGGACATGGGGCGCGGCGGGATGAGGGCGGAGGAAAACGGGCCCAACGCGGGCGGCCGGGGCTTTCGCCCGGCAAAGCTGCCACCAATTTCGTTACCGCACGCCCGGCCGGGCCGGCCGAACGGCCGCCCGGCGCCTGCAAATGAAGAAAAAGACCTTACGCTGAGCGTTCTGGGTGGCCCGCCGAGCGTTCTGGGTCGTGCGCTGAGCGTTCGGAACGGCCCGCGAACCGTTCGGGCGGGGCGGCGGCGCGTTCGGGCGGGCCGGCGACGCGTTCGTGAGCGTCCGCAGGGCGTTTGGGCGGGGCCGCTGGGCCTACTGGTACTGCGCGATGCGGTTGCGGTTCAGCTTCAGGTCCTGGAGCAGGCTGCTTTTGGCCGCGATGGTGAAGTTGTAGCCCTTGGTGATGCCGAAGGGAATCCAGGTGCCGTTGACTTGCCAGCAGTGCAGGTCGCGGAAAAAGGTGATGTTGGGGTAGGTCACGGTCTGGTGCGTGATGTCGTAGCCCAGGTTGTAGCTCAGGCGCAGGTTGGGGGTGAGCTTCACCGAGCCGGTCATGCCGATGGTGTTGAGGGCGAGCAGGGGCGGGTGGCCGTTTTGGGAGATGTAAGCGTCGGTGAGCGGCACCTGGTTGGTGGAGTAGGCGGCGGCGTAGGTGAGGGCCAGCTCCCAGGGAATGTCGAAATCGACGTAGTCGGCGTAGTAGTTGGGCGGGCCCACGGTGCCCAGGGTGGGGTCGTTGGTGGGGGCCACGGCCCGGCGCACCACGCTTTTCTTTTTGCCGGTGGCGGGGTTGAAGGAGTACGTGGCCCCGAAGCTGGCCCCCGCCAGGCGCAGCAGGCGGCGCGGGTTGGCCTCAAACAAAAACTTTTTGATTGGGCGGCCCTGGCTGTCGCGCTGGTAGGGCTCGAAGCTGGCGTTGCTGTTCAGGCTGAGCTTGCGGGCTATCTGGGTGCGGAAGTTCACGCCCAGCGGCGAGAGCCGCAGCGATTCGGCCGCGAAGTTGTAGCTCGAGCTGAAGCTGAGGCCGTCAATCAGGCTCACCTTTTTGAATGGGTTGAGGCCGGTGGTGTCGTTGCGGTCGCGCACCTTCATTTCCACCGCGTTGTCGAGCCCGAACGAAAGCACGCTTTGGCGGGCGCCGCCGGGCGCGCCGTACAGGAACCCGTTGTAGCGGTCGAACACGAGCTGGTTGCGGACCTCGACCGGTACCAGCACGTTGAACAGCGGGTCGCGCAGGTTCGAGAGGTCGGGCTGCTGGTACACGCTCTCGCGCCGGTTGAAGGGCGGCGAGTAAGTGTAGCTCACGCTCGGGGTGGCCTTGTGCCGGACGGCCTGGATGGTGTGCACGCCCTTGCGCACCAGCGTGCCGTAGAACGCCGTGGCCAGGCTCGCCGACAGCGAGTAGTTGTTGACGCGGTACAGGCCGTAGGTGGTGTCCACGCGCACGGCCTGGGCCACCGGGCTGTAGCGGTAGTTCAGGCGCTGGTTGTACCACACCTCGCCGTAGTTGAAGGTCGGGCTCAGCTTGAAGTTCCGGGCCAGGGTGTAGGCCCCCAGGCCGATGCCGAAGGTGTGCTGGATGCCGCTGCGGGAGTTGGCCAGCAGCCGGCCCACGTTGCCGAAGCTGAGCGGGATGGTGGTGCGCTCGGTGGTGCCGCCCAGCAGGGGCAGGCCGTTGCTCAGGGCGCGGGGCGCCACCACGTTGCTCACCTCGTTGCGGGCCGCCAGGTTGTAGGTCAGCGTGAACTGCTCGTAGAAGGGGGCCAGCTTGCCGCCGGGCTTGATGCCGAACCACTGGTAGGGGTACTGCCGGGCCACGCCCACGCTCAGGCTGGGCAGGGTGAAGGTCATCGTGCCGTCGGTGCCCTGGCTCTGGGTGAGCTGGATGTCGTAGTTGACCGGCGAGTTGCGGATGATTTTCGAGTAGCCGATGCTCGAGTTGAACTGCGTGGAAAGGTAGCGGCGGGCGTCGAGGCTGTTGATTTTGTTGTAGCTGGTGGTGCCCGCGTTCACGCTGGCCGTGAAGCGTCCGCCGCCGGGCTTGGCCACGGGCGTGTGGTTCCAGGTTATCCAGAACGAGTTGGCCGCGGGTGGCTTGATGTAGACCGGGCTGGTGGTCAGCGCGTCGGTGGTGAGCAGCTGGTGGCTGGGCCGGTTCGAGAAGCGGAAGTTGAAATTGCCCTGAAACGTGTAGCGCTTGAGGTAGGCCACGTCGGCCGTGGCCCCGAAGCCGCCCAGCTCCTGGGCGTTGCCGGCGTAGATGTCGCCCGTCAGGCGCACGCCGATGTAGTCGTTCGGCGCGAAGTAGTAGCCGCCGTTGGTGAGGTAGTAGCCGCGGTCGGCGGCCTGCCCGAAGGTGGGAATGAGCACGCCCGAGCCCCGGCTCTTGTTGGGCGTGGGGAAGAAGCCGAACAGGAAACCCAGCGGGGTGGGCACGTCGCCAATCACGAGGTTGAACGGCCCGGTCACCACCTTGTCGCCCGGAATCACCTTCATGCGCTTGGCCTGGATGTAGAAGTGCGGGTGCTCCAGGTTGCAAGTAGTGTAGCGCCCCCGCAGGCCGTTGATGTCGCCGTTAGGCAGGCGCTTGATGACGGAGGCGCTCACGAAGCCCTCGCCCTGGGTGGTCACGGCTTCGGTCACCTTGGCCTTCTTGCTCTTGAAGTTGTAGGCAATGCTGCCGGCGGTGTAGAGGCCGCCGCCGTCCTTGAGCACGGGCCGGCCCACCAGCCGGTGGGTCAGGGTGTCGCGCCGGCCGTCGGCCTGCATGGTGTTGGTGCCGTAGTTCACCGTGATGAGGGCCGCTTTCAGGTCCGTCTCGCCGTAGTTCACGCTGGCCTTGTTGTAGAGGCGGGCCACCTTCTTGGCCACATCGAACTGGATAGAGTCCTTGGCCGTGTACTTGATGGTGGTTTCGATTTGGCCCTTGCGTTTGGGGGCCACCAGTAGCGAGTCGCCGGCGCGGCGGGTGCCGTCCGCCCGGCCGCTGGTGTCGGCGGGGGCCGCCGGGCGCGGCCGCCGGGCGCGGCCGCCGGGGGCCAGCGTGTCGGGCACGGGCTGGTGCGAGGCGCCGGGCACCCGGGCTTGGCCGGCGTTGCGCACGCCGGGCGGGGGCGGGCCCACGGGGTCGCGCGGGTCGGGCGAGATGTTGCGCACCGGCGGGGTGGGGGCGCTGCCCGGCCGCTGGGCGGGCTTGGCGGGCGCGGGCGGGCGGGTTTGGGCCCCGGCGGGCCCGGCCAGGCCCAGCAGCAACACCAGCAGCAGCCCTAGCGCGCCCCGGTGGGCCCCGGCGGCGCTCCGGCAGCGGCACCGCCACGCCGGGAGTCCGGCGTCGGAGCAAAGGCCAAACCAAGCAGGCAAAGTATAGTAGCGGTTAAATCGTTTACTTTTGGGGCTTTTACAAAGGTAGCAGGTCGCTACCGCCCCTTCAACGAACGACGTGCGGATTATTGCCCCCTTGGCCGTTAGCGCTTGGCTGTTAGCAGTTAGCTGCTTGCTTATGGCCAGCCAGTCGCCGGTTGCCGATTCCAACCGCCGGCACGCTGCCGCCCGGCCCGACACGGCGGGCGTGGGCCCGGCCCTGGCAAATGCGGACAACGCCCCTTACCGCTACCGCCTGCGCACCGTGGTGCTCGACGCCGGCCACGGCGGCAAAGACCGGGGCTGCGCCGGCGCCACCGCCCGCGAGGCCGACGTGGCCCTCGACCTCATCCTGGCCCTGGGCCGCCAAATTCAGGACAACATGCCCGGGGTGAAGGTGATTTACACCCGCAAAACCGACGTGTTCATCGAGCTCGACGAGCGCGCCGCCATCGCCAACCGCAACCACGCCGACCTGTTCATCTCCATTCACTGCAACGCCGGCCCGGCCCAAAGCCACGGCACCGAAGTGTGGACCATGGGCCTGCACAAAACCACCGCCAACCTGGGCGTGGCCCAGCGCGAAAACGCGGTGATTCTGCAAGAGAAAAACTACCAGAGCCGCTACGACGGCTTCGACCCCCGCTCGCCCCAGAGCCACATCCTGTTTTCGCTGTTTCAGTCGGCCTACATCACCAACAGCCTGCGCTTTGCCCAGCGCGTGGACCGGCAGCTGCACACCAGCGTGAGTCGCCCCAGCCGCGGCGTGAAGCAGGCCGGCTTCCTGGTGCTCTGGAAATCGACCATGCCCTCGGTGCTCATCGAGTCGGGCTTTTTGACCAACCCCACCGAGGAGCGGTACCTCAACGACAAAGCCAACCAGTCGTATATGGCCGCGGGCATCTACCGGGCCTTTCGCGACTACAAGCGCGAGCTCGAAGGCGGCTGAACCCCGTCCGGATAGCGTTATGTTGAAGATTGAGTCAATTTGTCCTTAATTCTCGTACGTTTCGACGCTTCGCCTTGTATCCTCATTCCCCCCAACATTTAAACGCTCTTCACCGTGTCTAAAGAAATAAAAGTGGCTTTGCTCACCATCGTCGCCATTGCCGCCCTGGTGCTGGGCTACAACTTTCTGCGGGGCAGCAATTTGCTGTCCTCCGACCGCACTTATTACACCACCTACCCGAAAGTCGACGGTTTGAACGTGGGCGCTTTGGTGGTGCTCAACGGCATTAAAGTGGGGCAGGTGAAAAGCATGGAGCTGCAGCCCGACAAGGGCAACACGGTGCGCGTGGCCCTGGCCTTGGGCAAGGAAATCGTGGTGGGCGACTCCACCACGGCCAGCTTGGGCGGCACGCTGCTGGGCTCCAAGGGCATCACCCTCACGCTGGGGGCCAACGCACACCAGTACAGCGGCGGCGAAGAAATCCGGACCGTGACGCCTTCGAGCATCGCCGACGCGTTTCAGGCCAAGGCCCTGCCCGTGCTCGACACGGTGGGCGCCACGCTCTCGCACATCAACGGCTTTCTGAACAAGGACGCCCAGACCAACATCCAGAGCACGCTGCTCGGGGCCCGCGCCAGCACCGAGGCGCTGCAAAAGCTCATCACCGCCAACCAGGCCAACATCAACACCATCACCCGCAACCTGGCCGCGATGAGCACGGCCCTGAATAAGACCACCGGCAAGCTCGACAAAATCGCCGTGAACTTCTCGCAGCTGTCCGATTCGCTCAAATCCGCCCCCGTGGGCCCGGCCCTGCGCCGCCTCAACTCAACGCTGGCCGACGCGCAAACCACCGTTAAAAGCCTCAACACCGCCCTGACCGACCAGAAGGGCTCGATGGGCAAGCTGCTGCACGATTCGACGCTCTACAACAATCTTGCGGCCACCACCGCCAGCTCGAACGACCTGCTCGTGGATTTCAAAGCCAATCCCAAGCGCTACGTGCACTTCTCGGTGTTTGGCGGCGGCAAAGACAAGACCAAGGTGGAAACCACCAAAACCCCCAACGGGACCACCACGACGGAAGTGAAGAAAGTGAGTGCCGCGCCGGCAGTGAAGTAGCGCGAATGTCATCCTGAGCGCAGCGAAGGACCCTATCACGATTGAACGGTTGTATTTACCACAAATCGTTTACCGGTGATGAGTTCCTTCGTTGCGCGGACGCCAGATAAGGATGACAGTTGAGACGTTCAAACTCCCCGTACCTTTGAAATCCGCCTCCGGGCGGATTTTTTTGTGCCCAGCATTCCCAAATCCCACCCCGTTTTTTATGAACGTCGAGTTCAACCGCAACGAAGACCAGCTCAAGCAACTCAGCTTCACCCTCCGCCAGAAGTTTCAAAAAGCGGCCCTCGGCGGGGGCGAAAAGCGCATCGCCGCCCACAAAGCCAAGGGCAAGCTTACCGCCCGCGAGCGGATTGATTTCCTGCTGGACAAGGGCGCGGCCACGGTGGAAATCGGCGCTTTTGCGGGCGAAGGGATGTACAAAGAGGAAGGTGGCTGCCCCGGTGGCGGCGTGGTCGTGGTCATCGGCTACGTGGCGGGGCGGCAATGCGTGGTGGTGGCCAACGACGCCACCGTGAAGGCCGGCGCGTGGTTTCCCATCACGGCCAAAAAGAACCTGCGCGCCCAGGAAATCAGCATCGAAAACAAGCTGCCGATTATCTACCTCGTCGACTCGGCCGGCGTGTACCTGCCGATGCAGGATGAGATTTTCCCCGACAAGGAGCATTTTGGCCGCATCTTCCGCAACAACGCGGTGATGTCCTCAATGGGCATCGTGCAGATTTCGGCCATCATGGGCCCTTGCGTGGCGGGCGGGGCCTATTTGCCCATCATGAGCGACGAGGCCATGATTGTGAACGGCACGGGTTCGGTGTTCCTGGCCGGCTCTTACCTGGTGAAATCCGCCATCGGCGAAACCATCGACAACGAGGCGTTGGGCGGCGCGAGCATGCACTCCGAAGTGTCGGGCGTGACGGACTACAAGTTCGACACGGACGAGGAATGCCTGACCCACATCCGCAACATTTTCGACAAGATGGGCGGGCAGGCCACGGCCGGCTTCAGCCGCACCGCGCCCGCCAAGCCCAAACTGGACGAGCAGGAGCTGTACGGCACGCTGCCCGCCGACCGGGTGAAGCCCTACGACATGATGGAAATTATCAACCGCCTGGTCGATAACTCGGAATTTGAGCCCTACAAGGACCTGTACGGGCAGACGCTCATCTGCGGGCTGGCGCGCATTGATGGCTGGGCGGTGGGCATCGTGGCCAACCAGCGCAAAATCGTGAAGAGCAAGAAAACCGGGATGCAGATGGGCGGCGTCATCTACTCCGACTCGGCCGACAAGGCGGCCCGCTTCATCATGAACTGCAACCAGAAGCGCATCCCGCTGGTGTTTCTGCACGACGTGTCGGGCTTCATGGTGGGCTCGGCCTCCGAGCAGGGCGGCATCATCAAGGACGGCGCCAAGATGGTGAATGCCATGGCCAACTCGGTGGTGCCCAAGTTCACGGTCATCGTGGGGAACAGCTACGGGGCCGGCAACTACGCCATGTGCGGCAAGGCCTACGACCCGCGCCTCATCGTGGCCTGGCCCACGGCCCAACTGGCCGTGATGAGCGGCGCGGCGGCGGCCAACACCCTGCTGCAAATCCAGGTCGCCAGCCTCAAAGCCAAGGGTGAAGTCATCACCCCCGAAGCCGAAAAGGAGCTGCTCGACCGCATCAAGGCCCGCTACGAGGAGCAGCTCTCGTCCTACTACGCGGCGGCCCGCCTCTGGGTCGATGCCGTAATTGACCCGCTGGAAACCCGCAAGGTGCTGTCGGAGGGCATCGCGGCGGCCAATCATGCACCGATTGAGAAGGCGTATAACGTGGGAGTTATTCAGGTGTGATAATAGGAGCGTTTCTTCATGGACTACGTGTATACCTTCGATTGGTATGATGGCCCGAGGTCAGGAGTAGCCGATTACAACGGCCAGCCTCATTTTTTCGAAAGTCAGTGGGTAGATGTTGGAAGTGCTGATAGGGATTGGTACATGCTGAGTCCGATACCGGAAGCTGTATTTGAGCAGGAAGTAGAGTATTGGAAGCTGTGGAAGAAGTACGAAGCTGCGTACACAGCCAGAGAAATCGGCTCTGAACATCATCCATTCTTACCAGTGGACAGGGCCCGAGGTGAAGAGTTGGTGCAGTTGCTTCAAAACCAACTGAAAATTGATATTGTAAATCATCTGATTGCGCAAGCAGAATTCTCGCCAACGGATGAGCATACTCGCCAAGCTAATGATGCTGAAATGCTGGTTCATTGGAAAATTCTCTCTTCGCCGCCCTCTGATAGCCGGAAAGCGGATTACAATTTTTAGCCAAGCAGGCCATGAAAACCCTCTACCTCCTGGCCGGCTGCAACGGGGCGGGCAAAACCACCGCCGCTTTCACCCTGCTACCCGGCTTGCTGGCCTGCCGTGCGTCCGAGAATGCTGCCGGCCCTGCCCTAACTTAGAGAAACCATTGTACCAATAGCGCCATGCAAACCATCACCCTGCACCTGCCCGATTCGCTGGACATGACGTCCAAGGAGGTGACCACGCTGCTGGCCGCGCGCCTCTACGAACAGGGCAAGCTTTCGCTGGGCCAGGCGGCGGAACTAGCTGGCTACAGCAAGCGCACGTTTATGGAGCTGCTGGGCGACTACGGCGTGTCGGTGTTCAACTACCCGCCGGAGGACATCGCGCGCGACGCAGCCAATGCCTGAACTCATCATCGCCGATGCCAGCTGCCTGATTATCCTAACCAAAATCGGAAGGCTGGATTTGTTGCGCCAACTCTACGGCACGGCCACAACCACGCCCATTGTGGCGGCCGAATACGGATTGCCGCTGCCGGAATGGATGAGGCAAGAGGTGGCTGCCGACACGGCCCGGCAACAGCAACTGGCGCTGCTGGTAGATGCCGGCGAAGCCAGTGCCATTGCGCTGGCTTTGGAGCGGCCGGGATGCACCCTGATTCTGGATGACTACAAGGCTCGAAAAACAGCTGAGAAACTGTCGGTTCAGCTGACCGGCACGTTCGGCGTGCTGTTGCGGGCCAAGCGGCAAGGGCTGGTGCCGGCGGTGAGGCCGCTGCTGGAACAAATCAGGCAAACCAACTTTCGTTTTTCGGCCGCCCTTGAAATGGCCGTGCTCAAGCAAGCCGGCGAGTAAACACCCATGAAAACCCTCTACCTCCTGGCCGGCTGCAACGGGGCGGGCAAAACCACCGCCGCTTTCACCCTGCTGCCCGGCTTGCTGGCCTGCCGCGAGTTCGTGAATGCCGACGAAATAGCGCGGGGCCTCTCGCCCTTCCAGCCCGAAACGGTGAGCATTCAGGCGGGCCGGCTGATGCTGGCGCGGCTGCACGAGCTGCGGGCAGCAGGGGAGACGTTTGCGCTGGAAACTACGCTGGCCACGCGGCACTACCTTCGCTTCATTGCCGAGGCACGGGCGCAGGGGTACACCGTTCAGTTGGTTTTCTTCTGGCTGAATTCGCCCGAGCTGGCCGTTGAGCGCGTGAAAGCGCGGGTGCGCGAAGGCGGGCATTCCAGCCCGGAGGCGGTTATTCGGCGGCGGTATGTGGGCGGGTTGCGCCAGTTTTTTACGGCCTACCGTACGGTCGTCGACGGGTGGGTGCTGATGGACAACTCCGGCGGCACCGGGCAGCCCATCGCGGAAGGCACGGGCGACGAAGTGACCCTGTATGATGCCGTACTTTACCATCAATTAAAAACGACTTACCATGACTAAGCAGGAGCAGCAAGCGCAGTTCAGCCGGCAAGTGCGGCGTGGCATGGCCGATGCCTACAACGCCATGCTGGCGTTCAAAAAATACAAGCAAAGCCCGGTCATCGTCTCGCGCGAGGGCCGCATCGTGGCCGTGCCGGCCGAGGACATGCCCCCGGCCCCGCCGCTCGGCTGAGCCCGGTTTGCCCGGAAAATACCGCGGGTCCGGCGCTGGCGCCGGGCCCGCGGTATTTTCTCAGGAGCCTGCGGCGCTGGCGCCGGGCGCTGGTTATTTCCCCGGGAGCACGGCGGGCCGGCGCCGGGGCCGGTTTATTCGCTCAGGAGGGCCGGGGCGCTGGCCCGCCGTGCTGGTAAGTTGCCGAAGGGCCGGGTGGGCCGGCGGGCCCGGGGGCAGGGGGAGAAGCCCGCGGGGGAATGCAGGGAATTACCGGTACTTTGGCGGCGCAGTGCCATTGCCCTAACCTCATAACTCCCATTAACATGGAACCTACCACCCCGGCCGCCACCCCGGCCAAAACCAAGCAGCCCAAGACCCGCAACGTGCCCCGCAGCGACAAAGCCTTTTCCGAGGTGTTCGACCTGGCCGTGGCCGAGTGGGGCCTGCGCCCCCAGCTCACCCTGGAATGGACCAGCCAGCCCGCTGCCCTGGCCCTGGGCACCCGGCTGCGCGAGGGCCTGCGCACCGCCCGCGCCGCCGATGACGCCATTTCGCCCCAGGCCAGCCGCCTCGCCGAGCTGGATTTGCTGATTGACGGCAGCAAGAAAGAAGGCAAGCTGAAGTACGTGAAAAAGGCCCTGGCCCTGCAATACGACGAGGAAAACGACGGCCGCCCCTACTACGGCGAGTTCGGGATTGAGAAAATCGGGAGCACCTACACCCTGCCCTACGACCGCGCCGAGCGCGCCGAAGCCCTGCGCAAGCTGGCCAAGGCCGTGGCCGACCCCAAGCACGGGGTGGCCGCCGGCAAGTACGGCAAGGACTACTGGAAAGCCATTGCCGACGAGTACAACGTCCTCCAGCCCCAGGCCGCCAAAGCCACCGGCGACCGCGCTACCGAAGTAAGCGGCAAAAACGTGTACCGCGACGACGCGGAGGCCATTTTCCTGTCGCTGCTGCTGCTCATCGAAGCCAACTACCCCAAAACCTACCAGGCCGAGCGCCGCAAGTTTGGCGTGCTCAAGGAGAGCTTCTAGGCGTTTCGGCGCCGCCCGGCCCGGCTCCGTTCCCGCAGTGGCACTGCCGGGGGCGGGGCCGTTTGGTGGGGCCAAGAGGCCCAGCACCCGCCCGGCCCGCTGCCGTGGGGGGCGGGAAGAGGTTATTTGCGGTTTGCGAATGCCCCTGGCGCCTTGCCAGGGGCATTTTATTTTTTATTCGGGGGAAGTGCTTGCATTTGTGGAAAGAATCTGCCTACGTTTGTAGTGTACTAGTAAGATAATACACTTAAGCCTCTTTTCACATGGTTCGCATCCGCAACCTCGATTTTGGGTACTCCCGGCGGGTCCCGCTTTTTCAAGACCTGAACCTGGCGCTGGACCGGGGCCACATCTACGGCCTGCTGGGCAAGAACGGCGCCGGCAAAACCACCCTGCTCAAGAACATCGTGGGCCTGGCCTTTCCCTGGGCGGGCAGCTGCCTGATTGACGAGCAGCCCGCCGCCGCCAGGCTGCCGAAGGTGCTGGAAGACTTGTTTTTCCTACCCGAGGAAGTGCAACTGCCGGCGCTCACGGCCGAGCAGTTTGTGGCCCACACGGCGGGGTTCTACCCCAAGTTCAGCGCCGAGCAGCTCTACGAGTACCTGCGGGAGCTGGAAGTGCCGCTGGGCCAGAAGATGCACAAGTTCTCGCACGGCCAGCAGAAGAAGTTCATGATTGCCTTCGCCCTGGCCGCCAACACCGGCCTGCTGGTGCTCGATGAGCCCACCAACGGCCTCGACATCCCGAGCAAGGTGCAGTTCCGCAAAATCCTGGCCTCGGCCCTGAGCGAGGAGCGCTGCATGGTTATTTCCACGCACCAGGTGCGCGATTTGGAGAGCCTGATTGACACCGTGGTGGTGGTGCACAACCGCGAAATCGTGCTCAACCGCGAAATCGACGTGCTGGCCGAGCAGCTCACCTTCGCCACCGGCGCGGCGGCCGAAAGCGCCGACGCCTTCCACACCGGCGCGTCGGTGCGCGGGCCGGTGGCCATCCGGCCCAACCCCGGCGGCGCCTACAGCCGCGTCGATTTGGAGCTGCTCTTCAACGCCCTCACCGGCGGCGACGCGCCCGCCCTGCTTGCCTACCTCAACCCGACCGTCACCGAGCCCCGCCATGAATCCGTCCGTTAACCAACAGTTTAGCTTGCCGCGCTTCGCCCGGCTTTTCAGCCGGCACACCGCCGAGCACCTGCGCGGCTACCTGCTCACCGCGGCCGTGGGCCTGGGCGGCATGTTGCTCGTGATGGGCTTCGTGACTTATCTGAACCACCGCGCGCTGGAACCGGGGTTGCAGAACGTGTTTTTCATTTTGTTCCTGTTGGGCGGGGGCACGGTGTTCGCCAGCACCATTTTCGCGCCGTTCGGCGAGCGGCGCCGGGCCACGGTGGCGCTGCTGCTGCCGGCCTCGCACCTGGAGAAGTTTCTGGTGGCCTGGCTCTACTCGCTGCCGCTGTTTCTGCTGGTGTTCGTGCCGCTGTTTTACCTGGCCGATGCCGCCGTGGCCTACGCCGGGGCCGCGCCGGGCCAGGCGCCGGAGCTGGTGAACCTGCTGGCCGACCGCAAGGCGGCGGGGGGCGCGTTCTGGTTTTTGGCCATGCTACACGCGGCCTGGCTGGCGGGGGCCATCTACTTCGAGAAAACCCATTTCGTGAAAACCGGCTTTGCGGTGTTTGTGCTGCTGGTGGTGGTGTCGGTGGTCAATTTTCAGGTCTTGAAAGCGTGGACCGGCGCCCACTTGCAGCCGATGCCGCCCTTCACCAGCATTTTCGTGTTGGAAGGCACCAAGGACTACGTGGTGGGCTTGCCCGAGGGCCACGGGGCGTGGCTGGGATTGGTGCCGGTGGCGCTGGCCGGCCTGCTGTGGCTGGCGGCCTACTGCCGGCTCACCGAAAAACAGATTTAAGCGGCCCAACTCCGATGGAATTCAAAGACAACGAAGCCATTTACCTGCAGATTGCCGGGTACGTGAGCGAAAACATCCTGCGCCAAAAGTGGCCGCCCGACGAGAAAATCCCGTCGGTGCGCGACCTGGCCGGCGAGCTGCAGGTGAACCCCAACACGGTGATGCGGACCTACGAATTCCTGCAAAACCAGGGCGTGCTCTACAACAAGCGCGGCATCGGCTTCTTCGTGGCGCCCGACGCGGCGCGGCAGGTGAACGAGCTGCGCCGGGCGCGCTTCCTGCAGCAGGAGCTGCCGGAGGTCTTCAACACCATGCTCCTGCTCGACATCGGGCCGGAGGAATTGCAGCAGCGCTTCGCCCAATTCAAAGCCGACCGGCTGGCGGGCGCGCACCCCACCACTTCTTCTTCCAACGGACATGAAAAACAGTAATAAAGGCCTGCTGGCCGCGCTGCTGCTGCTGCTCGGCTCCCTCTTGGCCTTCAACGTGGCCCTGCACGCCGAATACGCCCGCGGCGCCTACAAGAACCCCTTGCTCAACAGCAAGGCGTTGAAATTTAGCAACTTTACGGAAGTAGAAGTGCTGGCGGCCGGCTCGATGAAAGTGCAGGTGGTGGCCGGCCCCTACGGCGTGCGCGTCGACAACAAAGCCGCCGAGTTTGTGCGCATCAGCCAGCAGGGCCCGCGGCTGACGGTGGCGCTGGTGTTCCCGAAAGAGCGCCAGTACCTGGGCAACGGCAACGTGGTGACCATCAGTTGCCCGAAATTGAACCGCCTGACCACCGGCACCACGTACTTGGTGGCCGGCAAGCCGACGTCGGACGTGGGCGGCCGGGGCAGCGGGGTGCGGGTGCAGGGCTTCCGGCAAGACAGCCTAGAATTGCGCCAGGACCGCGCCAGCTTCATCGAGCTGGCCAACAACCAGCTGCGCTTCCTGCGGGCCGACGTGGGCCGGGCTCCCGGCAGCCGCCCCGAATTGCAACTTGGCCCGGATAACCGCATTCAGGCGGCCGATTTGACCATTGGCCACCAGGGCCGCTTGGGCTTAGCCACAGCCATCCAGCACCTGCGCCAGCAGGTTTCGGACAGCGCGACGGTGACGTTCTCCGGCGCGGCCGCGCACGGCCTGGGGGCACGAGGAGCGGAGTAAGCCCGAACGTAGCCTCTCCAGGCTAACCATTCAGATTGCGGGCCAGGTCTGTAAGGCCTTGCTGTAAGGCGTTAAAAATTGAAATGACAATGAATAAAGCTGAAGCTTCTCCGCAGATTTATGCGCGAATAGGGGGCCTGGCCTACCTGGTTATCATTGTCGCGGGCGCCATGGGCGAGATGTTCATCCGAAATAAGCTTGTGGTGTCGGGCGACGCCAGTACCACGATTCACAACATCGCCGCGTCTCCGTTGCTGTGGCGTATTGGCATTGCGGGCGACTTGGTGATGCACGTCTGCGACCTCATCCTGGCAATGATTTATTACTTCCTGTTCAAACGGGTAAGCAAAAACCTGGCGTTGCTTGGGCTGCTGTTCGGGCTAATTCAGACAGCGGTTTTGGTGGCAAATAAAATGACGCTCCTGGTGCCGTTATTTCTTTTGGAGAACGCAGATTATTTGAAGGCATTCTCGCCCCAGCAACTCCAGGCACTAGCTTACCTTCCCATCAAAGCGCATGGCTACGGGTTTGGTATTGGGCTCATATTTTTTGGTTTTGAGTGCCTGGTTGAGGGGTATCTGATTTTTAAATCAGGATTCTTACCCAAGACGTTAGGCATTTTGATACTGGTTTCCGGCTTGTGCTATCTGACAAACAGCTTTGCCTTGCTGCTCTTTCCCGCATTGGCCGATGCCCTGTTTCCGGCAATTCTCTTGCCGCCTTTTATCGGGGAATTGACGATGAGCTTGTGGCTTCTCATCAAAGGAGTGGACCTGACAAGGTGGAACACGAGCGAAGCGGCTTAGGAAATTGGTTTTGACGGTTAGGCCGGGCGCAAGAGAACCCGGTGGCCAGTTGTGGCCGGGCCCATGAAAACCCCGGCCACAACTGCCATATCTTCCTTTTCTGCGTAAAGCTTCTGGCCCTTAAACCTCCAGCAGCCATGCCCCAAAAAACAGTAGCCGAAATCATTGTCGATACCCTCCAGGCCGCCGGCGTCGAGCGCGTGTACGGCGTGGTGGGCGACTCCCTCAACGGCATCACCGACGCCATCCGGACCCGCGAGGGCATGGCGTTTATCGCCGTGCGGCACGAGGAGGGCGGGGCCTTTGCCGCTGGCGCCGAGGCCCATCTTACCGGCAGCCTGGCGGTGTGCGCCGGCTCGTGCGGGCCGGGCAACACCCACCTCATCAACGGCTTGTTTGACTGCCACCGCAGCCGGGTGCCGGTGTTGGCCATTGCGGCCCAGATTCCGAGCGGGGAAATCGGCACGGGCTACTTTCAGGAAACCCACCCGGAGCGGCTGTTTCAGGAATGCAGCCATTATTGCGAGTTGATTTCGTCGCCCAACCAGGCGGTGCGCACCATCGAAAGCGCCGTGGCGGCGGCCCTGGGGCAGCGCGGCGTGGCCGTGGTGGTCATTCCCGGCGACGTGGCCTACCTCGAAGCCGAGGCGCCCGCCGTGCGCCTGCCCATCCTGGGGCGTAGCCATTCGGTGTGCCCCGACGGGGCCGACTTGCGGCAAGCGGCCGGGCTGCTGAACGAAGGCGCCCGGGTCACCATCCTGGCCGGCATGGGCTGCGCTGATGCCCACGCCGAGCTGCTGCAAACCGCCGCCGCCCTGCACGCGCCGGTGGTGCACACCCTGCGCGGCAAAGAATACGTGGAGCCTAACAACCCCTACGACGTGGGCCTGACCGGCCTGCTGGGAATGCCCGCCGGCTACCACGCCCTGATGGACGCCGACACCGTCCTGATGCTGGGCACCGACTTCCCGTACCGCCAGTTTTACCCCGAGGAGGCCCGGGTGGTGCAGGTCGACACCCGCCCCGCGCACATCGGCCGCCGCACCCGCGTCGAAATTGGCCTGGTGGGCGACGTGGCCACCACGCTGCGCGCCCTGCTGCCCATGCTCACGCCCCGCACCGACGCCGGGCACCTGGAAAAAGCCCAGGAGCGCCACCGCGACGACGAAGCCCACCTGGCCGCGCTGGCCACCGGCGAGGCTGGGGCCGACAGCTTGCACCCGCAGCACGTGGCCCGCCTGCTCGACGAGCTGGCCGCGGACGACGCCATTTTTACCTGCGACGTGGGCACGCCCACCATTTGGGCGGCCCGCTACCTGCACCTGAACGGCCGGCGCCGGCTGCTGGGCTCGTTTGTGCACGGCAGCATGGCCAGCGCGGTGTCGCAGGCCTACGGGGCGGCCCTCACGTACCCCGGCCGGCAGGTGGTGGCCCTGTGCGGCGACGGCGGCTTCGCCATGCTGCTGAGCGAGCTGCTCACCGTGCGCCAGCACCAGGCGCTGGTCAAGCTCGTCATTTTCAACAATTCGGCCCTAAGCTTCGTGGAATTGGAAATGAAAGCGGCCGGCGTGCTCGAATACGGCACCGAGCTGGACAACCCCGATTTCGGCGCCCTGGCCCAGGCCGCGGGCATCAAGGGCTTCCGCGTGAGCGACCCGGGCCAGCTCGAAAGTGTGCTGCGCGACGCCCTGGCCTACCCCGGCCCGGTGGTGGTCGACGCCGTGGTGATGCGCCAGGAGTTGAGCATTCCGCCCACCATCGACCGCAAGCAGGTGGCCGGCTTCAGCCTCTACGCCCTGAAGGCCCTGATGGACGGGCGCGGCGGCGAGCTGCTGGAGCTGGCCCAAACGAACTTGTTTCGGTAGCGGTTGTGTTGGAAAACCGGCCGAATGTGGCCCAAAAACCGCATTCGGCCGTTACTTTGCTTCGCCGTGCTACCCCTGTGATGACCAACAAAGAAATCAAAGCCCTTATCTCACTGCTCGACGACCCGGAAGTGGCGCCGCAAATCCAGGACGAAATCCAGAGCCTGGGCGAAAGCATCATTCCGTTTTTGGAGGAATCGTGGGAAGAAACCCTGGACGGCCAGCAGCAGCAGCGGCTGGAGGACCTCATCCACCACCTGCAGTTTGAGGGCCTGCAGCAGCGCCTGCGCGTGTGGCGCGAGGCCGGCGCCACCGACTTACTCGAGGGCATGTGGCTGCTCAACACTTACCAGTACCCCGACGCCGACCTGCAGGCCCTGAACCGCGCCATCGAGCAGCTGCGTTTTGAAGCCTGGACGGCCCTGCGGCCCGAAATGCACCCCGCCGACCAGGTGCAAACCCTGAATTACGTCATGTTCCGGACGCACAAGTTTGCGGCCAACACCCAGCATTTTCACTCGCCGGCCAATTCCATGCTGCAGCGCGTGGTTGAAACCAAGCGCGGCAACCCGCTCACGCTGTGCGTGATTTACCTGCTGGTGGCCCAGCGCCTGCACCTGCCCGTGTTCGGCGTGAACCTGCCCAACCTGTTCGTGCTCACGTTCCGGCCCGAGCTGCCGGGGGCCGAGCCTTTCTACATCAACTGCTACAACCGCGGCCTGGTGCTGTCGCGCACCGATATTGAGCACTACGTCGGCCAGCTCAACATCACTTCCAACCCCATCTTTTTCGAGCCCTGCTCGAACCTCGACATCGTGCGCCGGGCCCTGCGGAACCTGCAAATGAGCTTCGAGAAGCTGCAGGAGCCCGTGAAAGCCGCCGAGGTGGCGCTGCTGCTGAGCATTTTGGAGTAGTTGAAGTTTGTCGTTTCGAGGCCGCAGGCCGTGGCAAGCCGTCCTGTTCTCAGCGACCAACCCCAAGATGTATGAAGCCCCGACCATGCGCCAGAGTCGGGGATTTTTGTTAATGCTTGTCACGTCTAAAGGGCTTGTCGCTGAGAACAGGACGGCTTGCCGCGCTCCGCTCGCAATGACAAAAGTCCTTTACCGCTTAATCAAGCACCCGGCGGCGCGCTTGTCGGCTACGCCGGCGGGCCGGCCGGCCAGCACGTTGTCGAGGACCTGCCGCAAGTAGTGCTGTTGCACGCTGCCGGCTACTTGCGGGTTGTCGTCGATGGCGCCGCGGTAGCGGATGGCGAAGCCGCCCGCGGCGGGCTCCAGCACCACGGCTTCGGCCGTTTTGCCCACGCCGAGCAGGTTGCTGACCTGCTGGCTGGCGTCGGTGAGGGTGGGCAACTCGACTTCGCCGGGCGCGGCGGTGCCAGGGGCGTCGAGGTTGATGGGCACGTTGATGAACAGGAACTGGACGCCCTTGCCGCGGTAGTTGCTGCTGAGCGAAGCCAGCCGCTCCTGGTACAGGCGGGAAAAAGCGCAGGCCGGGTTCAGGAACACCACCACCACGGCCTTGTGGTCGGCGTAGCTTTTCAGGGTCACGTCGGCATTGGCGGCGGTTTTGAGGGTGAAATTGGCGATGGTGTTGCCCGAGGACTGGGCGCGGGCCACGCCCACGGCCAGCGTGACGGCCAGCAAGGCCACGGCGGTGAGAATAGAAATTCGGCGAAAAGACATGGCGGGAAGGTAAAGCGAAACGGGGCAAGCGGCCGGGCCTACGGGGCGGGTTCGTGGCAATACGTGAGCACGTAGCCGGGTGCCGGCCGATAATAGCAAATGCAGTGCCGCGAACGGGTAGCGGCGAGTACCAACGTAGCGGGGATTTCGCCGGATTCCTGCGGCACAAACGAATCCAGCAACAACTGCTGCCGGAAAAGGATGCCGCGTTGCGCAGCCAGCTTGTAGAGCGTTTCCTTGGCGCTCCAGAGCAGGGTGTAGTGGGTGCTGGCGGCCGTGGCGGGCAGGTGCTGGGTCAGGGCCCGGGACCGGTCCCATTCGGTGGGGTTCAGAAACTTGCCGGCCAAGCGCTGGGCCTTGTCGCGAACGATTTCAACGTCGACCCCGGCCCGGCCGCCGCGCGCTAGCACCGCGGCCACCCAGTGGCCCGAATGCGACAGCGACACCACGAGGCTGCCGGCCGCGCCCGCCAGCCAGGGGCGGCCAGTGTCGTCGTTTTGCAGCACCAAATCGGCCGGCGCCGCGGCGGTTGCCACCCCCGGGTCGGCCAACAGGCGGTGCACCAGGGCGCGGCCGGCCAGCCATTGGGCCTGGCGGGTAGCGTCGGCCGTGGCGGGGGACAGCGCCCGGTAGGCTTCGCCGCGGGGCAGGGTGGGCCACAGCTCGGCGGCGGTTTCGGTGAGGTGCCACAGGCCCAGCACGGCGGTAGGGGAGAGGCGCTGCAGGGAGTGAAGCGGCATGAAACGGAACGGGGGAGGGTAACTGGAAGGCTGATTTCGCGCCGCGCGGCGCGCTGCGCGCTCCCCGCTCCTCAAAGCTACCTTTGCGTAGCCGCTATGCCCGAACTTTTCCGCCCGCCCGTTACCAAAATTGCCACCCTGGCCGGCCACCGCGACGCGGTGTATGCCCTGACGGGTGGCGCGGCCGGCACCGTGTATTCGGGCAGCGCCGACGGCATGGTGGTGGGCTGGGACGCCGCCGAGCCCGCCCGCGACGGCGAGCTGCTGGCCCGGGTTGAGAATTCGGTGTACGCCCTGCGGCACTTGCCGGCGCTGGATTTGCTGGTGCTGGGGCATAATTTCCAAGGCATTAAGGCCGTTGACTTGACCCGCAAGCAATTGGCTTTCGCTACGGCCCTGCCGCCGGTGGCCATCTTCGAGCTGCTGGTTTCCGACAGCCGGCAGCGGCTGTACGCGGCCCTGGGCGACGGCACGCTGGCGGTGCTCAGGCTGCCCGATTTTCGGCTGGAAAAATTGCTGCGCCTCGCCACCAAAAGCCTGCGCTGCCTGGCCCTGCACGAAGGCCGCGGCGAGTTGGCCGTGGGCAGCTCGGACACCTTCACCCGCGTGCTGGACCTGGACGCGCTGACGACAAAATACACGCTGGGCGAAAGCACCAATTCGGTGTTCTCGGTGGCGTATTCGCCCGACGGGGCGCACCTGCTCACGGCCGGGCGCGACGCGCAGATTCGCACCTGGGACGTGGCCGCCGGCTACGCGTTGGCCGGCGCCGTGCCGGCCCACCTGTACACCATTCACCACCTGGCTTACAGCCCCGATGGCCGGTACCTGGCTTCGTGCAGCCTTGACAAAAGCATCAAGCTCTGGGACGCGGCCACCCTGACCCTGCTGCGGGTGCTCGACCGGGCCCGGGCGGCTGGCCATGGCACTTCCGTGAACCGCTTGGTTTGGCCGGGCACCGAAAACCGGCTAGTTTCGTGTAGCGACGACCGCAGCCTGGCCGTGTGGCAGCTGGGAATGAAGAATGAGGAATGAAGAACGAGGAATTGAGCCAATACGAGCCATTTCTTGACATTCGTTTAACCGGTTAATTCTTCATTCCTGATTTTTCCTTCCTCATTTAAATTATGAAAATCACCGCCCTCGACATCCGGCAGAAAACGTTTGAGAAATCCTTTCGGGGGATTGACAAGGACGAGGTGCAGGCGTTTCTGACCACCATTTCGCAGCAGTGGGAGCGGCTAGGCGACGAAAACCGCGAGCTGCGCCTCAAGCTGGAGCACGCCCAGCAGGACGTGCAGAAGATGCGCGAAGTGGAAAGCAGCCTCTACCGCACCCTGAAAACGGCCGAGGACACCGGCAACAACATCACCGAGCAGGCCCAGCGCGACGCCGATTTGCGCGGGCGCGAAGCCCAGCTTCAGGCCGAAAACCTCCTCAACGAAGCCCGCCAGCGCGCCCGCACCGTGGTCGACGAAGCGTTTCAGCAGGCCGAAAAAACCGTGGGCGACATGCAGCGCGAGGTGACGGGCCTGGGCCAGGAGTGCCAGCGCCTGGAGCAGCAGCTCGACGGCTTGGTGCGCGACCTGCACCACCTCGCCTCCGACGCCCTCGACAAGGTGGAAAAGGCCCGCAACCGGCCCAAGGGCGGCACGGCGGCCATCCTTTCGCGGGCGGCCCGCGTACAGGTAGAGCGGCCGAAAGAACCGGCCCCTGAACCCACTCCTGACCCCACTCCCGCCATGCAGGTTTCTTCCGCTTCCGCCCACTCGCCCGCCGCCGCGGTGGCCGCGCCCACCCCGGTTTCGTTTGCCCCCAACGCCCGCAGCCGCTCCGAAGAACAGTTGGAGCGGGCCGCCGAAGCCACCGGCTACAACCCCAAGCCCGGCCAGCAGCCCGACCCCGGCACCGCCCCGCACCCCGACATTGAGCGGCCCAACGCCCCGGCCGAAAACCCCGGCATCTCGCCCGCCCCCAACATCGAGCAGCCCGCGCCTTCGCAGGTGCCGCAGCCGGGCGCCCCCCGCGTGGAGCCCCCCGCCCCGGACATCCGGCCCATCGGCCCCGACCGGCCCGAAATTATCCAGCCCCAACCCATGACCCACCCGGGCATGGAAGCAGCTGCTACAGCCGTCGCCGTGCCGGAAAAGTCTTTTTTTGACGAAATATAGCCTCCGGATTCGCCCGGGTTCTGGGCGGATTTCGTGAATTTTGTGACCGAATCAAAAAAAGCCTGTCCCCCCGGCGGGCTTTTTTGTTTCTGACTCGGCACCTTTGCCGGGGTCGGCCACGGCCCGCCCACCATTCAACATTCAACGCAATTTTCCATGGGCCAAATCGCACTCGAAGGACTGGAGTTTTTTGCTTTTCACGGCTACTACGACGAGGAGCAGAAAATTGGGAATAAGTACGGCGTCGACCTGTTTATCAAAACGGACCTGCTGGCCGCCGGCGAGTCGGACAAACTGCAGCAGACGGTGAACTACGAAGTGCTTTACCGCCTCGTGGCCGAGGAAATGCGGGCGCCGGCCCGCTTGCTGGAGCACGTGGCCCACCGCGTGCTCGACCGCATCATGGCCGAATTGCCGCACGTGCGCAAGGTGCGCGTCAGCGTTAGCAAGTTCAATCCCCCGTTGGGCGGCATTTGCCACCGGGCGCGGGTCACGCTGGTCCGGCGGCGGAAGTAAGGACGAGCCGGGCCCGGGGTACCCGGGAAATACTGCGTTTGATGCAAAAAATATTGTCTTGAAAAACAATAAGTTAACGCATTGTGGCGGTGATGTACGAAATAATTCGTACTAAAATCTTGCAACTACGAATTACTTCGTAGCATCTTTGTGTCATCCTACGAAATATTTCGTACCCACTTCGTATCTTTCAGGATGAGTAAAGCCCCGCCCCCCAAACCTACGGATTCCGAATTGGAAATCCTGCACGTGCTGTGGCAGCACGGGCCCGCCACGGTGCGGGCCATCAACGACAACCTGGGCCTGCGCCGGCGGGCGGAGGTGGGCTACACCACCACGCTCAAAATCCTGCAACTGATGCTTGAGAAAGGGCTGGTGCGCCGCGACGACGCCGACCGCAGCCACGTGTACCGGGCTGCGGTGCGCGAGCAGGAAACCCAGGGCCTGTTGCTCGACAAGTTCGTGGACGCCACCTTCGGCGGTTCGGCCCTGAAGCTGGTGATGCAGGCCCTGGGCAGCCGCCCGACCTCGGCCGACGAGCTGGCGCAAATCCGGCGCTTGCTGAACGACATTGAAATTCAGAATTCCACCCCTAATTCCGACGACCATGACCACGCTTGAGAATTACATGTCGCCCGCCCTCACGCGGGCTCTGGGCTGGACGCTGCTGCACTCGCTGTGGCAGGGCGCGCTGGTGGCCGCCGTGCTGGCCGGCGCCCTGTTGCTGCTGCGCCGGCGGCGCGCCGAGGTGCGGTACGCGGTGTCGGCGGCGGCACTTGGTTTGGTGGTGGCCCTGGCGGGCGTCACGTTTGGGGTGTATTTCCGGGCCGGCGCGCCCCCAACGGCGCCGCGCGAGGCAGACGGCCCCCGCCCAGCGGAACCGCGGGCCCGGGGCGCGGCGGGAGCTTTGGCTGCTGCTGCGGCGCCCGAAGCCCGCGGGTGGGCGGCCCGCCCGGTTGGCGGCGTTCAACGACTGGAAATGGCACGGGCGGCCACGCCCTCGGCGGGGCCGGTTGGGGCACGGCCGCAGTGGTTGGCCTCGGGCCTGCGCTATTTCGACACCCATTTGCCGCTGCTGGTGGTGGCGTGGCTGCTGGGCCTGCTGGCCATGAGCCTGCGCATGGTGGGCGGCTTGCTGTACGTGCAGCGGTTGCGGCGCTACCGCGTGCGGCCCCTGGGGGCGGTGTGGCAGCAGCGGCTTGCTGCCCTGGCGGCGCGCAGCGGCTTGCGCCGGCCGGTGGCCTTGTTGGAGTCGGCGCTGGTGCAAGTGCCGGTGGTGGTGGGCCATGCCCGGCCCGTGATTTTGCTGCCGCTGGGCGCGGTGGCGGGCCTGGCCCCGGGCTGCCTGGAAGCCATTTTGGCCCACGAAATGGCCCATGTGCTGCGCCGCGACTACCTGGTGAACCTGTTGCAGACCGTGGCCGAGGCCTTGTTCTTCTACCACCCGGCGGTGTGGTTCGTGGCGAATTGCGTGCGGACGGAACGCGAAAATTGCTGCGACGACACGGCCACGGCCCTGATTGGCGGCGACGCGCTCCGGCTGGCCCACGCCCTCACGGCGCTGGCCGAGTGGAGCCACAGCGCCGTGGTACCGGCCGCCCCGCGCTTGGCCCTGGCCGCCATGGGCCGGCGCGGCGCCCTGCTGCACCGGGTGCGCCGCTTGGTGCAGCGCCGGCCCGCCGGCCCTACGCTGGCCGAAGGCCTGCTGGCCGGCGCGCTGGTGCTGGGGGGCTTGGGGCTGCTGGGCGGCAGTGTGGCCTTGGCTGGGCCGCTGGCGGCGCGGCTGCCCTTTGCGCCGCAAGGCCACCAGCCGGCAGCCGAACAAGACACCACGAAAGGGCGGAATAAAACGGCGGCCGTGCCTTCGGATTCGGCGGCCGCCGGCGTCCGGCTGCGGAGTGTGGCTCGGATTGACGCGGTCCAAAACGTCGTGGATGACGGGATGCCGGCCAATGTGGCCCCGCCGCCCGGCTCGGCCCCTGCGACCGGCCCGCGGCAGGCGCCGACCGGGGCCGTTGTCATCACCCGCGATAAGAAAGGCCGCCTGACCGACCTGACCGTGAACGGCCAGCGGATAGAGCCGGCCCAACTCTCCAGGGCCGACCGCCGCGCCGGCCGCCAGGTGACGGTGGTGCCGCTGCCGCCCACTGAGCAGCCGGCGGCGGATGATGCCGTTGTGCGCACCGGCAACGGGGACGACAGGAACCCGGAACTGGACCAGCGTATGAACCGCAGCATGAGCAAGGTGGCCCGGAGCCTTGACAAAGCCGGAAAAGAACTGGAAAAATCCGGCAGCAAGCTCAATAAAGCAGCTGGTCCTATCGTCTACGTGAGCCCCGGCGCCGCCGACCGGCACCATCCGCACGGCGGTAGCAGCGTGCACATCGACATCGACGACGAAGCCCTGAACCAGTTGGCCAGTAGTGCCGTGGCGCTGGGCAACGCCAGCCTTCACATCGGCCTGCAAGCCGCCGCCCTGGGCATAGACGAGGCGCGCCGCAGCCTCGAAGCCGCCCTCCGCGACCCTTCCCTCAGCGCCGAGGGCCGCCGCGCGACGCAGCAGGCCCTGCGCGAACTGAGACGGCCGAACCCGCGCCGCGCCACGGACAAAACCGACGCCGAAAACCGTGCCCGGGAAGCGGAAGACCGCAAGCACGAGGCCGAGGACCGGGCCGGGGAAACCCGCGACCGCCAGCGGGAAACGCAGGAGCGCCGCCAGGAGTTGCGGGAGCGCATCCGCGAGTCGGAGCAGGAGCTGCGGGATTTGGAGCAGGCGAAAATGGACCGCCAGCAGGGCGTGCGCGACCGCGAGCAAGACGCCCGCGACCGCGACCGCGACCGGAACGACGCACTCACCGACGCGCTGCAACGCGACGGCCTCATCCGGGACAAGGACAATTACCAGCTCAAGCTCACCGCCCGCGGCCTTACGGTGAACGGCCAGGAGCAGCCCGCCAAGGTGCAGCAGAAGTACCTGAAGCTTTACGAAAGCACCGGCCGCAAAATGAGCGCCACGGGCGCGCTGGTGATGAACCACAGCGGCAGCAGCACCACCAGCTTCAGCCGGAGCGAACCGCCCCGGCCGCCCCGGCCGCCGCGTGCGCCCCGGGCGCCGGGCGCCCCGATGCTGCCCCCGCCGCCTTCGGGCCTGCCGGTGGCGCCCCGCCCGCCCCAGATGGACACCGAAGCCCTGCGCAACGAATTGCGCCAGGACGGCGTGGTGGGCGCCGGCGACAAGAGCTTTCAGCTGCAGCTCAACGGCAGCGGGCTGACGGTAAACGGCAAGGCCCAGCCGGCCGCGCTGGCCGCCAAGTACCGCAAGCTGCTGGGCCACGACGACGGCAAGAACTTTAACGTGATGATTTCGAGCCAGGAGTAGGAAACGCTGCCCGGCGACGAGGCCGGTTCCCGCGCGGGAACCGGCTTTTTTGCTTCGGAGAAAGCATTATTTAGGCGTGGGCGGGGTTCTGAAAAGCAACCGTTGGCCCGTGGTTGCCATCTATGGGCCGGCCGAATCCCGTTGCTTGCGGGCTTGTCGTTAAGAGAAGTTAGAGGGCTTGATTACTATGCATCGTTACATACTGGGGGGTTGGTTGGTTTTGTTCGCCATGGCGGCGCAGGCGCAGGGCCCGCCCGCGGCCCGCGGCTCGGCCCTGCCGGCCCCCAAGCGCCAGCTGCAGGCCCTGCGCATCAGCGCGCCGCCCAAGCTGGACGGCCTGCTCGACGAGGCCGTGTGGCAAAGTGCCCCGGTGGCCACCCGTTTTTACGAGCTAGAACCCACGCCGGGGCCCGTGGAAAAGCACCCCACAGAGGTGCGCGTGCTCTACGACGACGCGGCCCTGTACATTGGCGCCGTGATGCACGACGCGGCCCCGGACTCGATACTGCACGAGCTGAGCCAGCGCGACAACATCGGCAATTCGGACTGGTTCGGCGTGTTCATCGACACCTACAACGACCACCTCAACGGCTACCAGTTCCAGCTCACGCCCGGCGGGGTGCAGGTGGACGCGCGCCGGTCGCCGGCCGGTGGCGAAGACGGCAACTGGAACGCCGTGTGGGACTCGCACGCGGCCATCCGTGGCACCGATTGGGTGGCCGAGCTGCGCATTCCCTTTTCGGCCATCCGCTTCAGCAATGCCCCGGAGCAGGTGTGGGGCATCAATTTTGGCCGGCAGCGGCGCAGCAGCCGCCAGAAGTTTTTCTGGAACGAGGTGCGGCCGCAGGTCGACGGCTTCGTGAACCAGTGGGGCGAGCTCACCGGGTTGCGCGACCTCAAGCCGCCGCTGCGCCTCTCGCTCACGCCCTACGTGAGCGCCTACGTGAACCACTACCCCTACCAAGTACAGGGCAAGCAGAATACGACCACCAGCTTCAACGGCGGGGCCGACGTGAAGTGGGGTATCAACGAAAGCTTCACGCTCGACGCCACGCTGGTGCCCGATTTTGGGCAGGTGCAGAGCGACAACCAGGTGCTCAACCTCTCGCCCTTTGAGGTGCAGTACAACGAAAACCGGGGCTTTTTCACCGAAGGCACCGAGTTGTTTAACAAGGGCGGGCTGTTTTATTCGCGCCGGGTGGGGACCACGCCCATCGGCTTCGGCGGGGTGAACGGCCAGCTCCGGGCGGGCCAGCGCGATGCCGACGGCCGCCACCCCGGCGAGTTCGTGGCCGAAAACCCCGGCATCACGCGCCTGCTGAACGCGACCAAGGTGTCGGGCCGCACCAGCCAGGGCCTGGGCATCGGCGTGTTCAACGCGGTGAGCAACGACGTGTTTGCCGTGGTGCAGGACAGCGCCACCGGCGCCCGGCGCCGGGTGCTCACCCAGCCGCTGTCGAACTACAACATCGTGGTGCTCGACCAGAGCCTGAAGAACAACTCCTACGTGTCGCTCATCAACACGAACGTGACGCGGGCCGGCGCCACCTACGACGCCAACGTGACCGGCGGGCTGTTCCGCTTCGCCAACCCGGCCAACTCCTACGCCCTGAGCGGCCGCGCCATCTACTCGAACCGCCGCGGCAAGGCCTTCAACTCGACCGAGGAAATCGGCGAGCGCGACGGCTATAAGTACTACCTGAACTTCGCCAAAATCAGCGGCAACTTCACCTGGAGCGTCGACCACGGCATTGAGTCGCACACCTACAACCCCAACGACTTGGGCCTGCTCTTCGCCAATAACAGCATCGACCAGTCGGCGGCCGTGGGCTACAACATCTACAAGCCGTTCTGGAAAGTAAACCGGTTGACTTCTTACCTCAGCGCCAACTACACGCTGCTGGAGCGGCCCACCCGCTACCAGGAAATGAGCCTGCACGCCGGGGCCACCACCACGTTCACCAAAAGTTTCCTCACCACGGGGCTCAACCTGGACGCCGCCCCGCTCACGCGCGACTTCTTCGACCCGCGCCGCGCGCCCCTCGGCAAGTACTACGTGCGGCGGCCGGCCAACGTGGGGTTCAACGGGTTTTTCTCGTCGGATTACCGCAACAAATTTGCCCTGGACGTGGGCTACGGCGGCCGTTTCTTCGCATCCGACGGCGCCCGCACCGGCCGCACCGCCCTGGACCTGAGCCTGGGGCCGCGCTTCCGGGCCAGCGACCACCTCAGCTTCGTTTACAGCCTGGGGTACGGGGTGCGCTACAACCAGATTGGCTACGCCGGCGGGCTCGACGGCCGCCTGCCGGCCGACGCCGCGCTGCTCGCCGCCCTGGGCGGGCCCGACGGCGACGTGCTGCTGGGCCGCCGCACCGTGACCACCGTCACCAACACGGCCACGGTCATCTACACGTTCACCAACCGCATGTCGCTGAACCTCCGCCTGCGGCACTACGTGAGCAACGTGCGCTACCGCGACTTTTCGCAGCTGCGCCCCGACGGCAACGAGAGCCCGGTGGCCTACGAACGCAACCGCGACAACACCTTCAACGCCTTCAACCTCGACGCCGTGTACGCGTGGTGGTTTGCCCCCGGCTCGCAGGTGAGCGTGGTGTGGAAAAACGCCGCTGGCTCGTTCCTAGAAGGCAACACGGCCACCCCGCAATACTTCGACAACCTGAGCAACACACTCAACACGCCGCACAACAACTCGGTGTCGGTGAAGGTGCTGTATTACCTGGATTACCTGGCCCTGCGGCCCCGGCGGGGGTGATTTATTAACGGTAAGTTGTTAATGGTACGTGGTTTTTGAACCTCGTTAACCATCGACAACTAACCATTATTGAGGATGACGTAGAGTGACGTCGTGGAAACCACCACCCACAGCAGCACACCCAGCACAAACGGCCGCGCCCCCACGGCCTTCACCACCCTGGCCGACAGGCCGGCGCCGATGAAAAACAGGGTGACCGTGAGGCCAATTTTGGCCAGGTGCACCAGCACCGGGCCCAGGGGCTTGGCGGCCGGCACGAAGGTGTTGACGAGCATGGCCGCGACGAAGCCGAGGATGAAGTAGGGAATCTTGGTTTTCACGCCTTGCTGCTTGAACAGCACGGCCGTGCCGAGGGCCACGGGGATAATCCACAGCGCGCGGGCCAGCTTCACGGTGGTGGCCACTTGCAGGGCCTGGTCGCCGTAGGCCGCGGCCGCGCCCACCACCGAGGAGGTGTCGTGGATGGCAATGGCGCACCACAGGCCGAACTGGTTTTGCGTCATGGCCAGGGCGTGGCCGATGGGCGGAAAGGCGAAGAGGGCCACGGCGTTGAGCACGAACACCGTGCCCAGCGCCACCGACATTTCCTCGTCTTTGGCCCGCAGTACCGGCCCCACCGCCGCAATGGCGCTGCCGCCGCAGATGGCCGTGCCGCACGAGATGAGGTGCACCACGTGCCGCCCCAGCCCCAGCCACCGGCCAGCGAAATACCCCAAAACCAGCGTGCCGAAGATGGACACGACCGTGAACAGGATGCCTTCGCGCCCGGCTTGCACGGCCGCGTGGGCGTTCATGCCAAAGCCCAGGCCGACGACCGAGAATTGCAGCAGCTTGGCCGTGGCTTGTTTGGTCTGGCTGGCGAAGGGGTTGCCCAACGTTTGGGCTAGCGCCAGGCCCAGCGCCAGGGCCACCGGCGGCGAGGCCCACGGCGTGAGGCAGAACAAGAGGAAGAGCCCGAACACCACCTGCCGCCCGGTGAAGGCCACGCCAAGCAGCGTGCGCGGCGTGTGCAGCGCCCGAAAAACTCCCGCACCTTCCGCATCTGCCGCTACCGGAGTTGTGGGCACGCCCGCCCCGCCCGCCGGAGGGGTAGGCCGCGCCGACGGGCGCGAAGGAGCAGCAGGAGCGGGGAACAACGCCATTTGACCAACGGGTTTGATGGGTCAAATTTACGTCGGAGCTGAGCGATGGGGTTATTCGAATTTGTTATTCTGAATAACCATCGGTAATCATTTCTCCTTAAAATGGGCCTGGGCGAACGCCAGAAACCGCTGCGCCGCCCGCGCCAGCGGCTGCCCCTGCACCCACACGGCTTCGAACTGCCGGGGCAGGTGCAGGCCGGCGATGGGCACGATTTCGAGCCGCCCGCTGGCCAGTTCCCGCGCAAGGGCCCGCCGCGAAACGAAGCCCAGCGCCTCGGGCGCCGCTTCGAGGTAGGATTTGATGGCTTCGGTGTTGTCGAAATAAAAGACTACTTGCAGGCTGCTGAGCTTGATTTTGAGTTCGCGCAGCGCAAATTCCAGCACTTCCAGGGTGCCCGAGCCGCGCTCGCGCAGCACCAGCGGGTGGGCCAGGGCGTCGGCCAGCGGCAGGGGCAGGGCGGGCGGGCCGGCGGGCGCGGCGCGGCGCACGGCCACCAGTTCGTCGGGCAGCAGCAGCTCGTAGTGCAGGTCGCGGCTTTTGGAGCGGCCCTCCACGAAGCCCAGGTCCAGCTCGCCGCGTAGCAGGGCTTCGGCAATACGCTCGGAGTTGGCGTTGAGCAGGGTGAGTTGCACCCGGGGGTAGCGGGCCTGGAAGGCGGGCAGCAGCCCCGGCAGCACGTACTGGCTGAGGGTGGTGCTGGCCCCCAGGCGCAGGCGGCCGGCGGCTTCGTCGGGGTCGCGCAGGGCGTGGAGCTGGTCGTCGAGCTGCTGGGCCGAAGCGGCCACGGCCTCGGCGTGGGCCAGCAGCAGGCGCCCGGCTTCGGTGAGGGCCACGCGGCTGCCGCGCCGGGCCAGCAGGCGCTGGCCGTACTGTTTTTCGAGCTCGTGAATGTGCTTGGTGACGGCCGGCTGGCTCACGAACAGCTCCTGGGCCGCCTTAGTGAAGCTCAGCTGCCGGGCCACGGCCTGGAACACGCGCAAACGAAAATCGGACATGGGCGCAAGGTACGGGGCGCAAGACGCTGGCGCGGCGCGCCCGCGCCGGCTCTCTCTGCCCGCTATTGGCCCAGCAATTGCTCGGCCGCGGCCCACGGGGTGAGCTGCCCGGCCGCCACGGCCGCCCGCACGCCCGGCAGCTGCTGGCGCACTGCTTCGTTGGCGTAAAAGCGGGTTTCCAGCTCCTGCGCAATGCTGTGCTGCAACCACTGGAGCTGCTGCTGCTGGCGCCGCTGCGCGAAGTAGCCGCTGGCGCGGGTGGCGGCGGCGTAGGCTTCAATGACAGCCCACGCCTCCGTGATGCCGGTGCCGGCCGCGGCCGAGGTGAGCAGCACCGGCGCCGCCTGGCCCGAGGGCGCCGGCGGAAACAGGTGCAGCGCGCTATGGTAGTCTATTTTGGCGCGGCGGGCGGCTTGCTCGTTGCCGTGGTCGGCCTTGGTGATGCACAGGGCGTCGGCCATTTCCATGATGCCGCGCTTGAGGCCCTGGAGCTCGTCGCCGGCGCCGGCCAGCATCAGCAGCAGGAAGAAATCGACCAGGCCGTGCACGGTGGTTTCGGACTGGCCCACGCCCACCGTTTCGACGAAAATGACGTCGTGGCCCGCCGCTTCGCACAGCAGCAGGGCCTCGCGGGTGGCGCGGGCCACGCCGCCGAGGCTGCCGCCGGCCGGCGAGGGCCGGATGAACGCCGCCGCGTGGGCCGCCAGCCAGGGCATCCGGGTCTTGTCGCCCAGGATGCTGCCGCCGCCGCGCTGGCTGCTGGGGTCCACGGCCAGCACGGCCAGCTTCACGCCCCGGGTTTCAACCAAATAACGGCCCAGCGCTTCAATAAACGTGCTTTTGCCCACGCCCGGCACGCCCGTGATGCCCACCCGCAGGCTGCCGCCGGTGTGGGGCAGTACAGCCTGCAGCACCTGCTGGGCCAGGGCCTGGTCGGCAGGCAGGGTGCTCTCGACCAGCGTGATGGCGCGGCCCAGCACGGTGCGGGAGCCGGCCCGGATGCCGGCGGCGTACTCGGCGGCGGAAAGGCGTTTCGGGAGCAACATATTGACGGGTAAGCGGTAGCTTGCGGGCGAATGAAAATCTCTGGAACGTCATGTTGAGCGCCGCCCAGACATCTCACCCGCGCCCTACAGCGGTTCTCCGGTTCGTGCACGGGGCAGCTCGCGTACACGGATTTGAGAACTGCTCCAAGAAGCTGTCTGAGTCAAGCTCCAAGCTGCCCGAACGGTGTAGAGACGCATATTTGCGTCTCGTCGTCAGCTCCGCTGACCTTCGGTTGAACGATAATCAGCAAATCGGCGCGGACGACGAGACGCAAATATGCGTCTCTACGCCGTTCAAATGGCAACCCAAGCAGCTTCTAAGTCAGAGTTAGTGTAGCGGTAGAAATGCTTCGGCAAGCGGACGCCAGATGAGCATGACGTTATTCTGCCACTCACAGCCGCGCAATCCACCCGCAAGCTAAACCCTCCCTCCCTTTTTCTGTATGAAAGCTTCTCCCTGCCTCCTGCCGCTGGCCGCGCTGCTGGCCCTGCCCGCCGCCGTGCGGGCCCAAAACGAGCTGAGCAATTTCACCGCCACCGGCCGCGGCGGGGTCATCAACACCTTCGCGCAGGATTACCAAGCCATCGGCATCAACCCGGCCAACCTGGGCCGGCCCGGCGAGGCCACGGTGGCCTTCACGGTGGGCGAAGGCGGGGCCGGGCTGGCCTCGCGCACGCTCAGCAAAACCCTGTTCAAACACATTCTCTTCGATAGCAGCCAACCCATCGGCCCAGCCGAAAAGGCCGAGCTGGTGAAGGGCTTCGAAGGCGACAACGCCCTCAACTTCAATGCCGACTTCACCACCCTGGGTTTCGCCGTGAGCTTGCCCAACGGCCTGGGCGGCCTGGCTTTCAGCAACCGCCAGCGGGTGGGCGCCCACCTGGCCCTGAACCACAACGCGGCCGACGTCATCGTGAACGGCCAGTACGCGGCCAGCGTGCAGCCCTACTACCCCAGCTCCGTGCTGGCTACCCAAACGCTGCCGCCCCCGCTGCTCTCCAACTTTCTCGACGGCACCTCCATCCAGCTGGCCTGGACCAGCGAGTACAACGTGTCCTACGGCATCCGGGTGCTCGATAAGGTGGGGTTCAAGCTCTCGGCCGGGGCGGGCTACCGCTACATCCAGGGCATTGGCATTGCCGACATCCGGGTGGCGGGTGGCAGCTTGGCGGCCTACACGGCGCTCTCGCCCATTTTCAAGGTCAATTATGGCAACTTGGCCACCAACCCGCAGTTCAACTTTGAAACCGGCGGGGGCCTGCACCCCGTGGGCCACGGCAACGGCTACGACCTGGGCCTGGCCGCCGAAGTGGGCAAGCTGCTGCGCCTGGGCGTGTCGGTGACGGACCTGGGCGCGATGACCTGGACCGGCAACGTGGTGACGGCCGCCGACCAAAAACTGCAGGCCACGTCCTCTACGGGCATCAACAGCTACAACGTGCTGAAGGAAATTGTCAACCAGTTCGACACCAACCAAACCAACCTTTTCACCTACCAGGCGGCCCAGGAGCGCACCGCCGCCCTGCCCGCCAAGTTGCGCCTGGGCGCCGGCGTGCGCCTCAGCAGCTTGTTCGAGGCCGGGGTGGACTTCACGGCCCCGCTCAACAAGGTGGCCGGCAACCTCACGGCGCCTTTTGTGGGGCTGGGGGTCGATTTCAAGCCCACGCGCTGGCTGCGGCTGAGCAGCGGCGTGAGCGGTGGTGCGGGCTACGGCACCAGCCTGCCGCTGGGCGTCACGCTGGTGAGCCCCGTGTGGGAAGCCGGCGTCAGCTCGCGCGACGTGACGGGGTACTTCAGCGAAAAGGCGCCCTATTACTCGCTGGCGTTCGGCTTCCTGCGCTTCAAGATTGGCGGAAAAAGCTAGACGCTGCGCTTATATGAGGAATGAGGAATGAGGAATGAGGAATATTGTCATCCTGAGCAGAGCGAAGGACCTTATTAGGTTCGCGTCGTTAGAATCGAAGTGTACTGTTCCTGCGTGATAAGGTCCTTCGCTCTGCTCAGGATGACAGTTCTTCATTCCTCATTAAGCGCAGCGTCAAGGCACCACCACGAACCCGGGCAGGCCCAGCTTGCTGCGCCGGCCGCCGAGCTTCACGCCGTCGTCGGTGTACTTGCAGTCCTTGCCCAGGGCGTTAGGGGCCTGAATCACGCCGAGGTTGGGGTTGTCTTCGCGGGCCACGTAGATGCGGCCGTCGGGGCCGCGCTGCAGGGCGCCGATTTTGCGGTTGGCCGACTTGCCCACCAGCGTCTTAGCTTTGGTTTTAAGGTCGAATTGCCAGATTTCGGTCTGGCCGCCGCCCACGCCGTTGCAGCTGCCGTACACCTTGGAGCCGTCGGGCGAGAACTCCACGCCGTAGGCTTCGGCGTAGGGCCCAAAGCTGCTCGGGTTGCTCACCTTGCCGGTGTTGCGGTCGAAGTCGTAGGTTTCAAACCGGTTGGTTTCGCGCCAGAGGGCGGCGGCCAGGTGGCGGCCGTCGGGCGAGAACTTGAGGGAGCCGATGGCGTTGCGGCCGGGCCCGGCGTTCATGCTGCCCACGTTGCTCATCAGGGGCTTGGCCGAGGAAACTCCATCGGCCGTGACGAGGTAGCTCACGAAGGCGTTGGAGTTCCAGCGGTGGGCCACCACCCAGGTGTCGCGGCCGTTGGCGTGGCGCACGGCGGCCAGCTTTTCGGCCACCGGCTGGATGAGCAGCAGGTTCACGCGGGGCAGGTCGCCGAAGCCGTCGTCGCGGGTCATGTCCACCACGGAGTAGCGCAGGCCGTTGGGCGTGCCCTGCGGCGCCACGGTGAAGATGTAAAACACGTTGCCCGCGCCCGGGTCGGGCACGATGAGGGCCGATTGGGTGCTGCTGCCGCTGCCCATCAGCTGGCGGCCGTTGGGCATGGGCTGGTGCTTGCGGTTCCACACGGTTTCGCCGTTGGTGTAGAAAAGCAACTCGCCCTTGGCGGTGGTGGCCACGGCGCAGCCCTCGTAGGTGCTCATCTTGCCGTCGTTGAGCGGCCTGGGCGCGTTGCCGTCGGCGAAGGTGAGGCCGGCCTGCTGGCCGAAATACCACAGGTCGGTGGGGCGCTGGGCGTGGGCGCCGCCGGCCAGCAGCACGGGCAGCAGCGCAAGAAAAAAACGTTTCATAAGCAAAGAAGCGGGTATTGAAAAGCGTAAACGAAAAAACCAGGCCGGCCGGTACGTAGCGCCCGGGAACGTTATGCTTCGGCTGCGCGGACACCAGATGAGCAGGACGGGCTTTCTTGGCCATCGGCCCGGGCCTTGCCCACCGGCCGGGCCAGCAGCAGCACCAGCACCCCCAGCAGCGAAAGCGGCATCAGAAAATACAGGCCCTGCAGCGCCACGGGGTTGCCCGAGGCCACGGCCAGGCCATTGAGCGGCAGCAGCAGGGGCAGCAGCAGCGCCAGCAGCAGCCCCTGCCCGCGTTTGGACAGGCCCGGCGCATATGCCAGCAGCGGCAGCAGCAGAAGCGCGTCGTAATACAAATGATAGGTGGTGAGCAAGGTAAGCACGCTCAGCACCAGCAACAGGTACCCATCGGCTAATTTTCCGGCCTGTCGCAGCCAGGCCAGGCGCAGGCCGGCCGCCAGCCACAGCAGCCCGTGCAGCCACGGGTGCCAACCGCTGCTGCCCGGCCGCAGCCACTCCAGCACGTTGCCCAGCTCCAGGCGCAGCGTCAGGCCTTGGGTGAGCGGGTAGTCGGGGTCGGCGGGGTCGAAGGCCTGGGCGCGCACCTGAGCTAGCAAGTGCTGGTAGGAGGGCAGCAGCTCGGCCGGAAACCGGGCCCAGACCGCCGCCACGGCACTCAGCAGGGCCACCACGGCGGCGGCCACGGCCAGCGCGGGCCACTGCCGGCGCCACAAAAACCACGCGGCAAAGGGCAGCAGCAGCGTGACTTTGAAGGCGGCCAGGCCCAGCAGCCCGCCCGCCACCCAGGGCCGCCAGGCCGCCAGCGGCACGGGCGCAACCGCCCCGGCCGGCGGGCTGCCCGGCGCCAAGGCCGCCGCCCGAAAGCCACCAACAGCCAGCGCCCCCGCGCCCAAGGCCAGGGCCACGAAGGTGGGCTGCCCGGCGAGCAGGGCCGGCACGGTACCCTTCAACGCCAAGCCCGCTGCTAAAAAGTGCCACCACGGCACAGCAGGCGTGTGTTGGTAGTTGAAAATATTGGCCCACAGCCACGCCAGCAGCACCAAGCTCAGCCCGGCCAGCGCGTACCACAGCGGCCACGCCCGGCCGTAGGGCAGCCGCCCCACCGTGAGGCCGAACAGGGCCGCCGCCCAGGGCGGATACAAAAACGGCAGGTTGGGCAGGCCAGGCCGGGTGTGGCTGCGGAGGCTTTCTTGCCGGACAATGCGCTGCCAGCCGGCTTTCAGGGCGTCGTCGTTGTAGGGGGTTAGGCCCTGGCGCAGCACGGCCTGGCCCGCGTAGCAGGTGCGGAAATCCATGGGCCGGTCGGCGGTCGGCCGGGGTTCGCGCAGCACGCGGCTGGCGTTGAAAAGGCCCACCAGAACCAAAAAGAGCAGGACGAAGCGCGGCACGGCGGCAAGTTAGGCCGCCGCGCCGCGCCAACGGTTTTCGCGCGCCCTACCGCCCGGCCACCGCGCCGTCAGCCGCATCCGGCACGTCGTGTGTCTTTTCAAAATCGGCGTAGCCCGGCATCAGCCCCCGCCAAAAGGCCTGGTGCGGGCTGCCGGCGCGCCTGGCCAGCTCGACCTCCGTTATCGGAAACGGAAAAATGTGCACCGGAATAACGGCCTGCCCGGCGGCCCGCGCCGCCACGGCCAGCAAGTACACTTCCTCGATGCCCGCGTCGGTGAGGGGTAGGCAACCCACCGTCGCGGCCCCGCCGTGGATGAAAATGTCGCCGCCGGGGTCGGGCTCGCCCAGGGCGCGGTCGGCGGCGTTGGGGTAGTTGAGGCCCAGCGAAAGATGGAAGTTGCTGTGGGGGTTGAACCGGTCGATTTCGTAGAAGCCCTCCGGCACCTGGTAGTCGCCGGCCCGGCGCTTGGGGCCCAGTGTGCCGGAAGTGGCCGCCAGCGGGTAGCGGCGCAGCAAGGCAAACGGGCCCGCGCCCCGGTTGCGGGCCCACACCTCCAGCGCCACGTCGGTTTTGACGAGCCGCAGCAGGATTTCGAGCCGGTTCGGGTCCAGGGCGTGCGCGCGCAACCGGGCGGCCACCGCGGGCCCGGTGCCGGCCCGGGCCGCGCGCACCCGCGGAAACCGCAGCTGCTGCGCCCAGAAAGAATCCGCCGGCGCTGGCGCGGCGCACGATTGGGCCAGGAGGGAGTAAACCGGCAGGGCGGCCAGCAGGCAGCACGACAAACGACGCAGCATGAAATAACCCGAAAAAAGTGACCAATGCGGGCACAACGGCATTCGGCTTGTTCTATTTCATCAACGCGCCCGCCGCCCGCAATCCGCACTGCCGCTGCCCAGACCCAACCTGCCGGTAACCGCGGGGGCGGGCCGGCCGGTTACCTTCGCGGCTGCCGGCGCGGCCGCTTCTCCGCGCCGTTCATTCTTCATGCGTTTAGCTTACTCGTTCCTTCGCCTCGCGCCGCTGCTGCTGCTGGGCTGCACCGCCGGCCCCGGCACCCGGCCCGCGCCCGAGGCGCCCGGCGTGCTGCCCGGCCCCCTGGCCGGCACCGGCCAAACGCTGCTTTCCAACGGCTGGAAGCTCAGCCCCGCCGGCGCGGCCACGCCCCTCGGCGACTTGCCGCTGAACCTGCAAATCAGCCCCGATGGCCGCCTGGCCGCCGTGGTGAACGCCGGCTGGGGCCAGAACTCGGTGCAGCTGCTGAACGCGGCCACCGGCGAAGTGCTCGACACCCGCGTGGTGCCGGCCGCGTGGGCCGGCCTGGCCTTCGCCCCCGACGGCCGCACGCTCTACGCCTCGGGCGGGCAGCACAACCGCATCCACGTCTTCAAAATTGCGGGCCAGAAGCTGCAGCCCGACAGCGCCCTGGTACTGGGCGAGCAGTGGCCCAAGCAGAAAATCGGCGTGGCCGGCCTCGCCGTGGACGGCCCCCGCCAGTACCTCTACGCCGTGACGCGCGAAGACAATTCGCTCTACACCATCGACCTGATAACGCGGAAAGTCGTGCGCAGCCTCAAGCTGCCGGCCGAGGCTTACGCCGTGCTGCTCAGCCCCGACGGCACCCGGCTCTACCTCAGCCTGTGGGGCGGCCACGCGGTGCTGCCCTACGACGCGGCCACCCACCGGCTGCTGCCCGCCATCCCCGTCGAAAGCCACCCCAACGACCTGGCCCTGACCCGCGACGGCCGCCGCCTGTTTGTGGCCAACGCCAACAGCAACTCGGTTTCGGTGATTGACACCCGCCTCGGGCGCGTGACCGAAACCCTCAACACGGCCCTGTTTCCGGCCGCGCCCGCCGGCAGCACGCCCGACGGCGTGGCCCTGAGCGCCGACGAATCCCAGCTCTTCATCGCCAATGCCGACAACAACTGCCTGGCCGTGTTCGACGTGCGCGACCCCGCCGCGAGCAAGCCCCTGGGCTTCGTACCCACCGGCTGGTACCCCACGGCGGTGCGCGTGGCCGGCGGCCAACTGCTGGTGCTGAACGGCAAAGGCAGCACCTCGCGGGCCAACCCCAACGGGCCCAACCCGGTGCGCGACGTGGGCGAGAAAGCCCCCGGCTACATCGGCGGGCTGCTGAAAGGGTCGCTCTCGCGCCTGCCCCTGCCCGATGCGGCGGCCCTGGCCACGTTCTCGGCCCAGGTATACGCCAACACGCCCTTCACCAAAGCCCGCGAAGCCGCGCCCGAAGTGCCCGCCGGCAACCCCGTGCCCCAGCGCGTGGGCGGGGCCTCGCCCATCAAGCACGTCTTCTACCTCATCAAAGAAAACCGGACCTACGACCAGGTGCTCGGCGATGTGCCGGCCGGCAACGGCGACGCCAGCCTGTGCTTGTTTCCCGAAAAGGTGACGCCCAACCACCACGCCCTCACCCGGGAGTTTGTGCTGCTCGATAATTTTTACGTGGACGCCGAGGTGAGCGCCGACGGCCACAACTGGAGCACGGCCGCCTACGCCACCGATTTTGTGGAAAAAAGCTGGCCCAGCAACTACAGCGACCGGGGCGGCAACTACGACTTCGAGGGCAACCGCGGCGAAGTGGCCGAACCTAAAGACGGCTTCCTCTGGGACTATTGCCGGCGCGCCGGCCGCAGCTACCGCTCCTACGGCGAGTTCGTGTACAAGAACAAAGCCAACGTGCCGGCCATCCAAGGCCATTTTTGTGAGGCCTACCCCGGCTTCGACTTGAAGGTGAAGGACGTGGACCGCGAAAAAATCTGGGAAGCCGACTTCGACCGCCTCGTGGCCGCCGGCCAGCTGCCCGCCCTCAGCATCATCCGCCTGCCCAACGACCACACCTTTGGCGCCCGCAAGGGCGAGCTCAGCCCGCTGTCGTACGCCGCCGACAACGACCTGGCCCTCGGCCGCCTCATCGAGCACCTCTCGCACAGCCCCGTCTGGAAGGAGTCGGTGGTGATGATAGTGGAGGACGATGCCCAGAACGGCCCCGACCACGTCGACGCCCACCGCTCCACCGCCTACCTCATGGGGCCCTACGTCCGCCGCCACGCCGTGGTGCACACCGCCTACACCACGTCGGGCATGTTGCGCACGCTGGAACTCATCCTCGGCCTGCCGCCCATGAGCCAGTACGACGCCGCCGCCCCGCCGCTCTGGGCCTGCTTCACGGCTAAGCCCAACCCCGCGCCCTACACCGCCCGCCCCGCCACCACGCCCCAGGACGTGCGCAACACTGCCTTCAACGGCCCCGCCCGCCGCGCCCAAAAGTTCGACCTGAGCCGCGAAGACGCCGCCCCCGACCTGGCTTTCAACGAGAACATCTGGCAGGCCATCCGCGGCGAGCACAGCGCCATGCCCGCCCCGCGCCGCAGCGCCGCCGTGCGCGCGGCAAAGGCGGAGAAGGATGAGGAAGGCGATGAGTAGGGGCGAGGGGGAATTGAAAATTAAAAAAGCCCGTCGTGCTGCCTAAACTCACCTCAACCAAGTAAATCCTTCAAAACGCTTCTCCCCCCCATGCAGCTCAAACCCCTCTTCACCTTCCTCACCGGCCTGGCCAAGCACAACGAGCGGCCGTGGTTTCAGGAGCGCAAGCCCACCTACGACCAGCTGCGGGCCCAGTTCGACGAGGACGCCGAGTTCTGGTTTCGCGAGCTGGCCAAGCTCGACCCCGCCCTGGCCGGGCCCGGGGGCCGCAAAAGCGTGTTCCGCATCTACCGCGACGTGCGTTTCAGCAATAACAAGGACCCCTACAAAACGCACTTTTCGGTCTATTTCACCGCCAGTGCCGGCAAGGAAGTGGACGCCCCCGGCTACTACCTGCAACTGGGCCCCAACGGCCAGACCCTGATTGCCGGCGGCCTCTACATGCCGGACAAAACCCAGCTGGCCGCCATCCGCCAGGAAATCGACTACAACGCCGCCGGCCTGAAAGCCCTACTCGCCGCGCCAGATTTCCGGCGCTACTTCGGCGCCCTGGGCGGCGACAAGCTCAAGAAGTCGCCGGCGGCGTATTCTCCGGAACACCCCGAAATTGAGCTGTTGAAGCACAAAAGCTTCGTTGCCACCCACCCGCTGGCCGACGCCGAGGTGGTGGACCACGCCGATTTCCGGGCCTACGTGCTGGAAGTGTTTCGGGCCATGGTGCCCTTTTGCCAGTTCCTGCGCGGGGCCACCGAAGCCTAGCCGCCGACGGGGTTCGTTACCAGGTAATGAGTTCCTGTTCGTGGCCGGCGCGGAAGAGCGCGCTTTGCTTGTGGGCACCGGCCTCGATGTTCACGATGTTGACCTCGTCGCCGAACACGTCGAGCAGTATGGCTTGGCGCAGCTTCACGGCGGGCAGCGGCCCCGGCAGCGGCACTTTGCAATAGAACCAGTGGCCGTCGGTCTCGGCCTGCATGCCCAGCACTTGCAGCGGCAGCGGGGTGCCGGCCACGGTGCTCACCTGCAGCGTGCGCTGCAGGTAGGCCGCCGCCAGCGCCAAGGGCCGGGGGCCGGCGTCGCCGAGGTTGACGCGGGCCGGCTGGCCCTGCGAAATGCCTTTTTCAAAGTCGTCCGTAAACACCTTCACCGACAGCTCCAGTTGTTTTTTGGCTGCGTTGTAGCGCAGCTCCGTGATGCTGGCGTGGTAGGCGTGGCGCATCGGGCCCGCCCCGGCCAGCGGAATGAGCAGCAATACAGCGGCTAGAGCGGCAAGGACGTGCATGTGATAAGAAAAAGTTGGCGTGAGGCAATAACAGCGGACGTCCTGCTTATTTGGCGTCCGCGGAGCCGAAGCATCTCGCCCGCAACACGAAACCCGCTTGACCGAAGGATTGGTTACGCAGCAGAGATGCTTCGCCAAGCGGACACCAGATGAACAGGACGTGCCGCCACTCCGCTAACATCCCCGTTCGCCGGTCAGTGAAACAGCTTCATTACCTGCTTGAACACGATGACGTAGGCCATCAGCGCCAGGATGAGCACCGTGCCCACGCGCTGGGCGCCTTCCAGAAACGCATCGGAGGGCTTGCGGCGCAGCACCATTTCGTAGAGCAGGAACACCACGTGGCCGCCGTCGAGGGCCGGAATGGGCAGCAGGTTCATCAGGGCAAGCACCATGCTCAGGCCGCCGGCCAGGCCCCAAAAGTGCTGCCAGTCCCAAGTGCCGCCAAACTGCTGGGCAATTTCCACCGGGCCGCCCAGGCTCTCGGAGGCCGACAGCTCGCCGCGGCCAATCTTGGCGAAGGCGTGGGCTTGCAGGCTAATCACGCCGAAGGCCTTGTGCACGCCCAGCGGCAGCGACTGCGCCAGCGAGTAGTGCCGGGTGCCCACGTGCAGCGTCGACTTGCGCTCGAAGCCGATGTGGCCGGCGCCGTCCACGGCAATGTTCAGGGTGAGGGGCTGGCCGCTGCGTTGCACCACGACCGGCACGGTTTCCTTTTTGTGGGCCAGCAGGGCGGCCTGCAGCTCGTCGAAGAACTGCACCGGCCGGCCGGCCACGGTCGTGATGGCGTCGCCCACCAGCAGGCCGCCCTTGGCGGCGTTGCCGCCGGCCACCACGCGCTCCACGGCGAAGGTTTCGCGCGGCCGCACCAGCAGGCTGTCCTCGGTTTGCTTGCCGAATTTGTCGAGGAAGTTGCTCGGAATTTTGAGGTCTTCCAGCTGCCCGTTGCGCTCCACGGTGTAGTAGGAATTGTCGCCCATCAGCACGTCGGGCTTGTACACGTCGTCGAATTCGGCAAAGGGCCGGCCGTTGATTTTCACGATTTTGTCGCCGGTGCGGAAGCCCAGCTCCCGGCCCAGGCCGTTGGGCAGCACGCCGTAGCGGGCCTCCGAGGCCGGCAAAAAGGTGTCGCCGTAGTGTGCCGTCATGGCCGTGAAAATGGTGATGCCGAGCAGCACGTTCATCAGGATGCCGCCGAGCATGACCAGCAGGCGCTGCCAGGCCGGCTTGCCCCGAAACTCGTCGGGCTGCGGCGGGCCGGCCAGGGCCGAGGCGTCCTGCGTCTCGTCAATCATGCCGTGAATCTGGACGTAGCCGCCCAGCGGAAACCAGCCGATGCCGTACTCCGTCTCGCCGATTTTCTTTTTGACCAGCGCGAAATTCGCCACCGTCGGCATCGGAAACAGGAAGTCGAAGAAGATGTAGAACTTATCGACCCGGATTTTAAAGAGCTTGGCGAAGGCGAAATGGCCGAATTCGTGCAAGCCGACTAGGATGGAAAGCGCCAGCACAAGCTGGCCAATCATGGTGAGAATAGCCAATGGGAAATGGGGAGTTGGTAATGAAGGGCAAAGATAGAAGAACGTCATGCTGAGTGAAGCGCAGCGGAGCCGAAGCATCTCTACCGGGGTAGTAATCCCAATTACTGGAGTTTAGTTGCGCGATAGAGATGCTTCGGCTCCGCTCAGCAGGACGTTCTTTTGACCTGCTCACAGCAGCGAAGCGGCCAACCGCCGCGTTTCCGCGTCGGTGGCCACCAGGTCGGCCAATGCCGGCTCGGCAAGGTACGAAACCCGCGCCAGGCACCCGGCCACGAGGTCCGACATTTGGCGGAAGCCCACCTGCTCGCGCAGGAAGGCGGCCACGGCCACTTCGTTGGCGGCGTTGAGCACGCAAGGCGCGTTGCCGCCCCGGCGCATGGCCCCGAAGGCCAACTCCAGGTTGGGGAACGCGGCCCGGTCGGGCGCCTCGAACGTGAGGCTCGGGTAGTCGAGGAACGAAAAGCGCGGGAAGGCATTGGCCAGCCGCTGCGGGTAGCCCAGCGCGTACTGGATGGGCA
>Ga0123336_10000391_pt1 | contig 44807 bp, 43 predicted proteins | sample SSSSmetaG_FD_96466 | JGI IMG/M metagenome (GOLD analysis project Ga0123336, IMG submission 96466) | Glacier valley bacterial and archeal communities from Borup Fiord, Nunavut, Canada, to study Microbial Dark Matter (Phase II) - ​SSSS metaG | ecosystem: Environmental > Aquatic > Freshwater > Ice...
AGCTTCGATGCCACCGACTTGCCGTGCTTTGTGCTCATGCAGCAAGGCGTGGAGCTGCTGCGCCAGGGCGGCCTGCCCGAGGGCGAAGCCATTGCCCCGCTGCTGCGGAGCAAGCTCGGGCCCGCCGCTGTGACAGTCAAATAACGGGAAGTCGTGTTTGAACGGGGCAGGCGGGTTTCTGTTTTGGTAAAACCGTTTCCGCCGTCAACGCCGCTGCCCCCGGGCCCTTCGGTCGCCGGTTTGTTCCGCGTTAGGCATCCATTCGCCGCCAATTTCGTTGGGAAGTAAGCAGGAACGGGCCACGGGCCACGTAGCTTCTGCCGGTTCCCTTCAGGCCAGGCAGTGGCCCAACGTATTTACACGGAAGGTTTTTTGTTCAATTTCCTTGCCGTTGCCATGGGCCTTTACCACCTCATTTACCAAAGCCAGGCCCTCGTGCCCTTTACCGACCCGGAGCTGACGGCGCTGCTGCTCTGGTCCCGCGCCTACAACCGGCAGGTGCACGTCACGGGCCTGCTGCTGCACGCGCCCGACGGCCGCTTTCTGCAAATCCTCGAAGGCGAGGACGCCGACGTGCGGCAGCTGTACTACGAACACATTTTGTCCGACCCGCGGCACCACCACTGCCGGGTGCTCGGCGAGGGCAGTTGCGCCGAGCGCAGCTTCGCCGATTGGAGCATGGGCTGCCGCGTCGCGGAGAAAGAGGAGCTGCACGCCCTGCTGGCAAACGGCGCGCTGAACGCCCCGACCCGCCACGGCCCCAAGCCCACCATCCGCCCCGAGCTGCTGGAGCTGCTGCTGGAATTTGTGGCCGTGGGCAATTCCTGAACGGGCTACGCCGGCTTGGCCCGCAAGGCCTTCACCAGGTCATCGGCCAAGGGGTCGGCGTACAGGCCGTAGCCGTTCACCAAGGTGCCTTTTACCTGGTATTTGGGCGATGAAATGGCGTACACCACGGCTTCGTCGGCCGGGTCGGAGAGGCCTTCGAACCGGTAGTGCTTGTCGACCACAAACTCGTTTGGAAACACCCGGACCGCGTTGTCCTGGCACGACAGGCAGTTGGCTTGCAGGTTGAAATCTTCGGTATATCCCTCCTTCTTGAGTTTGTCGAGGATTTCCGACAGGGTGGTCATGGTTTCCATATGCAGGTATCAAGGGATGAAAGGCAGTGGGTTTTTGCGGGGCAATAATCTTACGCGCGGCGGCTCACAGCGGCTCACTTGCCGGTTTGCGCTCTCTTCTTTTCCTGGCGCCGGAAGTAGCCGCGCAGCAGAAAGCTGTGCTGCAAGGCCTCCATGCTCTGGTTGAGCTTTTGGGTGCCCTGCGCCACGTTACTCGCGCTCTGGCGCAGCTGCCCGCTCAGGGCGGTGTCGGCCAGCAGCGTGTGCAGCGGGCCGGCGCCGGTTTGCACCTGCCGTTTCAGGCCCGCGAGCGTGGCGGCCAGCGTGTCGGAGGTGCCGGCCAGCTGCCCGGCCGCGTGCCCCAGCTGGCCAGCAAAGGCCTTGTCCGTCAGCAGGTAGCCGATGGGGCCACGCCCCTGCCGCATGCCGTGGGTCAGCGCCTGCACATCCTGCGAAGCGGCGCGCAGCTGGCGGGTCGCGGTGCCCACGTTGCCCAGGCTTTGGTGCACGCTGGTGGCCAGGGTTTGGTCGTTGAGCAGCTGCCAGAGCGCCTTGCTGCCGTTGAGCTTGCCGGTAATCTGGCGCAGGTCGCGGGTGATGCCCACCAGGTTTTTGTTGGAGATGTCGAGGGTGCTCAGCATGGCGTCGATGCCCACGGGGGTGCGGGTGTGCAGCACGTCGCCGGGGTTCACGGGCGGCGCGGCGGGGCCGGGGCCCGGGTTCAGGTTGATGATGGTGTTGCCCACCAGCCCGTCGGTCCCAATCATGGCCACCGCGTTTTGGCGCACGAAGGGCCGCACGTCCTGGTTTAGGTTCAGCACCACCCGCACCGTGGTGTCGTTGATGATTTGAATCTTCTTCACCGTACCCACCGCGATGCCGCCCAGCCGCACGTTGTTGCCGGTGAGCAGGCCCGAAACGTTGCGAAAATCGGCCTGCACGAGCAGGCTTTTGCTGAACAAATTCTGCTGCCGGCCCACCAGGTACAGCGTGGCGAGCAGGCAGCCTAGCCCGGCAGCCACAAACAGGCCGAGGCGCACGTAATTACCGGTGGGACGAGCAGGCATGGTGGGAATATTGAATGTTGAGCAGGATGTGCTTGTATCACGACGTTCATATGTTATGAGCGTCAGGCAAAAAACTCGTGAATTTTCGGGTCGTCGTGATGCGCCAGTTCTTCGTAGGTGCCGCCGGCGTAGCAGCGGCCGTCCACGAGCAGGGCCACGCGGTCGGCGGTCAGGCGCACGCAGTTCATGTCGTGCGAAATGATGAGGGCCGACGTGTTGTATTTCTGCTGCACCGCGCGCAGCAGGTGGTCAATTTCGCGGGCGGTAATCGGGTCGAGCCCCGTGGTGGGTTCGTCGTAGAGGATGATGTCGGGGCGCAGGATGAGGGTGCGGGCCAGGGCAATGCGCTTGCGCATGCCGCCCGACAGCTCGGCCGGCATTTTGTCGGCGGTGTCGGCCAGGCCCACGTCTTCCAGCGCCTGCCGCACCAGGTCGCGCTCCTCGGCGGGCGTGTGGGTCAGCCACTGCCGGCGCAGCGGGAACACCAAGTTTTCGCTTACCGTCATCGAATCGTAGAGCGCGTTGCTTTGGAAGAGAAAGCCCAGCTTGGCCCGCAGCCGGTCCATGGCCGCGTGGTCGAGCGTGGCTACATCTTGGCCCAACACCGTGATGGTGCCCGCATCCACCGGCAGCAGGCCGATGATGCACTTGATGAGCACCGACTTGCCCGAGCCGGACTTGCCCAGCACCACCACGTTTTCGCCCCGCTGCACGGCCAGCGAAAAGCCCTGCAGCACGTGGTTGTCGCCGAAGGACTTGCTGATGTTATCCACCGTCAGCACCGCCTCGCCGGTGGGGGCGGGCCGAGTGGGCGCGGGCGCGGGAAGGGGCACGGGAAGCATCAATTGAGGCCGAGCAGGTTGGTGATGAGCACCGAAATCAGGTCGAGGATGAAGATGGCCAGCGAGGCGACGACCACCGCCGAATTGGCGGCCCGGCCCACGCCCTCGGTGCCCTTGTCGGCGTAATAGCCCTTGTAGCAGCCGATGAGGCCGATGGCAAAGCCGAAGAAAAAGGTTTTGATGACGGCCGGCAGCACCATGCTGAAGTTCAGGCGGCCGAAGATGTTGTTGGCAAACAGCGCCACCGTGGTCACGCCCTTCATGTTGATGCCCAGGTACGCCGCGAACAGCCCCAGCGCATCGGAAAGCACGGCCAGCACGGGCACCATGAGCGTGGCCGCCAGCACCCGCGTGGCCACCAGGTACTTGAACGGGTTGGTACCGGACACTTCCATGGCGTCAATCTGCTCGGTCACGCGCATCGAGCTGAGTTCGGCCCCGATGCTGGAGCCGGCCTTGCCGGCCACCATCAGGCCCGTGATGATGGGCCCCATCTCCTGGATGATGGTCAGGCCCACCATGGTCGGAATCCACGACTCGGCCCCGAACTGCACCATGGTGGGCCGCAGCCGCAGGGTGAGCACCAGCCCCATGATGAAGCCCGTGATGCCCACCAGCGGCAGGGACTGGTAGCCGATGACGTAGCACTGGTAGAGCAGCTCGCGCACCTCGTAGCGCGGCCGGAGCCCCTCGCGAAACACCCGCCCGGTAAAGCGGGTGATGGCGCTTATTTCGGTGAAGAGGCGGTTGTCAGGCACGGGAGTGGATGAGAAATTATCAAATAACTAGCGCGTCATGCTCATCTGGCGTCCGCTTGTCGAAGCACCTCTACCGCAGCAGTAATTTAATCGAAAGGATTACTTGCGCGGTAGAGGTGCTTCGACAAGCGGACGCTAGACGAGCATGACGTACTTTTTATTCCCTAAGTTGCTCAAGCCGACACCGGCTCTACTGCTTCGGTTTCCGGCACCGCGTGGGCCAGGCCCAGCGCCTGCTCCGCCAGCACCATGTTGGCCATGCCCTTGAGCAGGCTGTCGGCGGTGAAGGAGATGCTGTCGAGGCCCTGCTCCACCAGGAACTTGGCAAATTCGGGGTAGTCGCTCGGGGCCTGGCCGCACAGCCCAATGGGCCGGCCGCAGACTTTAGCGGTGCGGATGACCTGCGCCAGCAGCTGCGTCACGGCCTCGTTGCGCTCGTCGAATAAGTGGCTGACGATGGCCGAGTCGCGGTCGATGCCCAGGGTGAGCTGCGTCAGGTCGTTGGAGCCAATGGAAAAGCCGTCGAACACCTTGGCAAATTCTGCGGCCAGGATGACGTTGCTCGGAATCTCGGCCATCACGTAGACTTCCAGGCCTTCCTCGCCCTGCTTGAGGCCAAACTCTTCCATTAGCGCCACTACTTGCCGGCCTTCGGCCACGGTGCGGCAGAACGGCACCATGGTTTTCACGTTGGTCAGGCCCATGTCGAGGCGCACCCGGCGCAGGGCCTGGCACTCCAGCCGGAAGCCCTCGCGGTACTCGGCGCTGTAGTAGCGCGCGGCCCCGCGGAAGCCCAGCATGGGGTTTTCCTCGGTGGGCTCGAACTGCCGGCCGCCCACCAAGTTGGCGTACTCGTTGGTTTTGAAGTCACTCAAGCGCACGATGACTTCGCGGGGATAAAATGCGGCCGCCACGAAGCCAATGGCTTGCGAGAGCTGGTCAATGAAATACTTCGGCTTGCTCGGGTAGTGCGCGGTTAGCTGCTCAATCTCGGCGCGGGCGTGCTGGTCGGTCAGTTTGTCGAAGTCGACCAAGGCCATGGGGTGAATACGGATGGCGTTGTTGATGACGAATTCCATGCGCATCAGGCCCACGCCTTGGCTCGGGTAACGGGCCAGTTGCAGGGCCCGGTCGGGGTCGGCAAGGATGAGCAAGGCCTTGGTGCGGGGCCGCGCCACCTGCGCCAAATCGATGTCGGTTTCGGTGTAGGCCAGCTTGCCGTCGAACACCAGGCCCGCGTCGCCTTCGGCGCAGGACACGGTGATGACCTGCCCGTCCTTGATTTTGGCGGTGGCATCGAGCGTGCCCACCACGGCCGACAGGCCCAGCTCCCGCGCCACGATGGCCGCGTGGCTGGTGCGCCCGCCTTTGTTGGTCACGATGACGGCGGCGTTTTTGAGCACCGCGTTCCAGTCGGGGCTGGTGCTGTCCGTTACCAATATTTCGCCCGGCAGCAGGCGGTGCCCGTCGGCCGGCGAGTCGATGAGGCGGGCCACGCCCGATACCACCTGGCTGCCCACGGCCTTGCCAGTGGCCAGCACCGGGCCGTCCTGCGTGCGGTGGTACTCGTGCAGGCGCAGCGCCTGCTGGCCGTGGTGAATGGTTTCGGGGCGGGCCTGCACGATGAACAGCTCGTTGCTGGCCCCGTCCTTGGCCCACTCAATGTCCATCGGCATTTTGTAGTGCTCCTCAATCAGCAGGCACCAGCGGCCCAACTGCTCGGCTTCGGCATCGGTGAGCACAAACCGGGCGCGCTGCTCGGGCGGCGTGTCGGTGTTGGCAATGCCGGCCGCGGTGCCGTCGGGGCCGGTGGCGTAGCGCATGGTTTTGGCCTTGTCGCCCAGCTTCTTGGTTACCAAAGCGCGGTGGCCGTCGCGTAGCGAAGGTTTGAACAGGTAATACTCGTCGGGATTGACGGTGCCCTGCACCACGTTCTCGCCCAGCCCCCAGCTGCCGGTGAGGTAAATCAGCCGGTCGTGCCCCGTTTCGGGCTCGATGGTGAAGGCCACGCCGGCCGAAGCCAAATCGGAGCGCACCATCGTCTGCACGCCCACCGACAGGGCCACGCTCATGTGGTCGAACTGGTTAAGGACGCGGTACTTGATGGCCCGGTCGTTGAACAGCGACACGAAGCACTTCTGGCAGGATTCCACCACCGCCTGCGCGCCCCGCACGTTCAAAAACGAGTCGTGCTGGCCCGCGAAGCTGGCCGTGGGCAGGTCCTCGGCCGTGGCGCTGCTGCGCACCGCCACTTGAATGTCCTCGAGGTATTCGCCGCAAAGCATCCGGTAAGCGTCGGTGATGGCCCGGGCCACGGCCACGGGCATCGCGGCGCCGTGCACCAATGAGCGGGCGCGGGTGCCCACTTCGGGCAGGTTGGTAAACTCTTTGGTATCGAGGGTGGCCAGCAGCTCGGTCAGTGGCTCGCGCAGGCCGTTTTCGTCCAAAAACAGCCAGTAGGCCGCCGCCGTGGTGGCGTAGCCATCCGGCACGCTGATGCCTTGGTCCTTGAGTTTATTGAACATCTCCCCGAGAGAGGCATTCTTGCCGCCCACCAGGGCCACGTGGTCGTTGGTTAGTTCCCGGAAGAACAGCGCGAATGCTTCTTGTGCCATGATGCTTAAAGAGAAAGTGGGGATGAAAAAAGAATGGATGCGGCAAAACGCGCCGGCCCGATGGGTGAAACCGCCACCGCCTTTGCCGGCACCGGCCCGGCACAAAGGACCAACCGCCCGCCGGCCGGCGGCATGATTAAAATTGGCCGGTGCTATGACGTTTATCATGGAGCCAAGCGCCAAGGGTGCGTCCCTTTACGTCGGGGTATAGCCCCGCCTGCTTAAAGCCTAACCACATGGATGTCAACCTGCAATTTCTCGGTGCCGCGCACTGCGTCACCGGTTCCAAATACCTGCTCACCCTCGAAGACAAGGCCACCCGGCACCAGATAATGGTCGATTGCGGCCTCTTTCAGGGCCTGAAGGAGCTGCGCCTGCGCAACCGCGAGCCGCTGCCCCTCCGCGCCGCCGACGTGGCGCTGGTCATCCTCACCCACGCCCACATCGACCACAGCGGCTATCTGCCCAAGCTGGTGCGCGACGGCTTCCGCGGCCGCATTCTGTGCACTGAGGCCACGGCCGACCTGCTCAGCATCATGCTGCTCGACTCGGCCAAGCTGCAGGAGGAAGAAGCCGCCTACGCCAACAAAAAAGGCTACTCCAAGCACCACCCGGCCGAGCCGCTCTACACCCAGGCCGACGTGGAGAAAATGCTGCCCCTGGTGGAAAGCGTAGCGTATGACGCGCCCGTCGCCCTGCTCGACGGCCTGCTCATGCTCACCTTCCGCGACGCCGGCCACATCCTCGGCTCGGCCATCGTGGAATTGGCGGTGCAAGGCGCGCAGCAGCGCAAGCAGTTGGTGTTTTCCGGCGATTTAGGCCGCTACGACAACCCGGTGCTGTTTGACCCCACGCCCATCGCGCAGGCCGACGTGCTGCTGGTCGAGTCCACCTACGGCGACCGGGACGCCCGCGTCGACGACCCCGAAGCCGAGTTGGTGAAGGTCGTGACCGAGGCCCTGGACCGGGGCGGCGTACTGCTCATCGCCGCCTTCGCCGTGGGCCGCACCCAAACGCTGCTCTACTACCTCAAAAAGCTCATTGCCGAAGGCCGCGTGCCCCAGGTTCCGGTGTACGTGGACAGCCCGATGGGCATCCGCGTGTCGGACCTGTACCCCCGGCACCCCGCCGCGCACCGGCTCGGCCACGGCAACGTGTTCGATTTCCCCAGCGTGCGCTTCGTCACCGAAGCTCAGGAATCCAAGGGCCTGAACGCCAAAACCGGCCCGGCCATCATCATCTCGGCCAGCGGCATGTGCACCGGCGGGCGCATCGTGCACCACCTCTTCAACCGCCTGCCGCGGCCCCAGGACACGCTGCTGCTCGTCGGCTACCAGGCGGAAGGCACCCGCGGCCGCGACTTACAAAACGGCGCCACGGAAATTAAAATGTTCGGCGAGCGGGTGCCCGTGCGCTGCCAGGTGAAGCACCTCGACGGCTTCTCGGCCCACGCCGACCGCTCGGAGCTGCTGCGCTGGCTCGGCCAGTTTCAGGCCCCACCCCAGCGCACGTTCATCGTGCATGGCGAACCAGGCCCAGCCGAAGCTTTGGCTCAGACCCTGCGCGAGGAGAAGGACTGGCCCAACGTGCAAGTACCCGACTACTTGGAAACGAAGGTGCTGTTTGAAGGCATCTGAGGCTAGCTGAAAACCACGATTTCATTCCCGAATACAAGTGTATAAGTACTTGTTCTAAATTAATTGTGCAATTAAAACGTCATGCTGAGCTTGTCGAAGCATCTTTACCGCTTCGTTGAGTAGTTCAAACGAAGCGGTAAAGATGCTTCGACAAGCTCAGCATGACGCCCTAATACCTCGTTTAATTTTGTGCAGGCACTTAATCCGTTAAATGCTTGATTATAGCTTCTTATTTGCCCGCCAGGCAGAAGCCAGCGCCCACGTCCACTTCGTGTACGAGTTGGCGGCCAGTCAACTGGTGTTCGTCAACGACGCTTACCGGGCGGTGCTGCACGGGGAACCGGACCAGGCGAATACTGCATTGCCGGCGCTGCTGGCCCGCCTGCACCCCGACGACCGGCCGCGCTTGGCCGAATACTGGACGCAGCGGTGCCAGGGCGAGCTGCGCGAGCTGGAAACCACCAGCCGCGAAAGTGTGAAGATGATTCGTGACTTCATCAACATCGAATTCCTAACCTCGGCCAACAGCGACTTGAAGCGTGACCGGGTGGACGTGGGCGCAGTGCTACGCGAGCCGCTGGACCAGCTTAGCACCAAGTCCATCGCCCATCACTTTGCCTATACGCTGCCCACCGCGCCGCTTTACGCCAATCTGGACGTCAACAAGTTTACGCAGGTGCTGCTCAACCTAGTGAGCAAGGCCCTGAAATTTAAGCCCGATGCAGGCACGTCAGCGTGGTCATCGAGCCGGGCCTAGGGTGTGTGCGCATCCACGTGCGCGACGACGGTGTCGGCATTTTCCCGGACCTGCAACCCGTGTTGTTTGAGCCCTTTACCGAAGCCCGGCGGCCTGGCCTGCGAGGTGAACCCAGCACTGGGCTCGGCCTGGTGCTGTGCAAAACCATCGTGGAGTGGCACCGCGGGACCTTGGAAGTAGACAGCACCGAAGGACAAGGCACCAGGTTCACCGTTGAAATACCGCAATCAGATGGGGTCGGAAGCGTACCGGCCGAGGTAGCCGTCGAAAGTTCCGGGTAAGCATTTCTCTACCCAAACAATGACGTGGCAGCCGCGCCACATCGCATACCCTGCCCCCGGCACTTCTCAGCTACTGCCACATCGGGAGCAATGGGTCCCCTACGCTCACGCCCCAATTCCCGATGAAGTCCATCAAGTTCTTTTTGCTGGTTTTCGCCCTTTCCATTCCGTTTTGGATACTTGGCACGACGGCCCGGGAATTCACCAAGAGCCTCCCAGTAAAACTTCCCATAAGCGCCCTTATGGCCGTCTGTCCGGCTCTGGCGGCCTTGCTGCTGGTTGCTAAGGAAAGCAAGCTTCGTGGGGTGCAGGCATTATTAAAACGGGTTTTTGATGGCAAAAAAGTCAGAGACAAAAGGTGGTTCCTGCTCATTATTTTCCTGATGCCTGTGGTGATGCTACTGGCTTATGGACTCATGCAACTAGCCGGCCCGCCACTCCCTGAAGCGCATACCTCGCTGCTCGCCGCTTTGCTGTTTTGCTTTGTTTTTTTCGTGGGCGCAATTGGCGAGGAAATCGGGTGGACGGGCTACGTGCTGGCCCCGTTGCAACACCGCTGGGGTGCGTTGGGCGCAAGCATTATCCTGGGGGTGGTTTGGGCAATCTGGCACATCATCCCCTATGCGCAAGCGCTTCACCCTCCATCGTGGATAGTTTGGCAGTGCATCAGCACGGTTTTGCTGCGAATCATCATGGTCTGGCTTTACAACCACGGCGGCCAAAGCCTGCTGGCGATGGTCCTTTTTCATGCCATGATTAACGTGAGCACGTTCCTGTTCCCAACCTACGGCTCGCACTACAATCCGCTGGTTGGAGCGGGCATTTTGATGGCGGCGGTTGTCGTTATCGCCTTCTTCTGGAAGCGGCCCATTATCCAGCTGGGGCCGGGTGGCCGGCCGCTCAGGCCGAGTTGCAAAATGGGCAGGTAGCCCGCTCGCATCTATTCGAACCAGCGTGTGTCAGCAAGCACCGTTCGCTGGTCCATCCGCGCCGGTACTATAACCGGCGCCCCACCAAGCCCAATCTGCCATGCACTGGCTCTTATTTTTGGAAGAAATACTTCTGCCGCTGGGCCTGTTGGGCTGGCTGGCCCTGGCGCCCGCGCCCCGCGGCTGGGCCTTCGAGCCCGAGCCGGGCTTTTATACAGGGGCCATGTACATCACCTACGCTTTCACCACCGGCATCGTGCTGGTGGTTGGGGCCTGGTATACCACCTGCTGGGCGACCCCGACACGTGGGTGTACGTGACCAGCATCACGGTGGTGGTGGTCGGATTGTTGCCCCTGCTGCTGCGCTGCTCCCGGACGGTGATGTTGTATTTCTTCGGCGATGCCGGCTACGCCCCCCAAGCGGCCCACCGGAAGGCCCGGCTGGACAAGACAACGACCAACCCGGACCGATAGGCATACCTCGGCCGAGTTGGGCACGCTCTGGCTTTTCCTTGGACAGGACCTCGCTGTCCATGCTTTACTGAAGACGCCTTCTGGTACGCTACGAGTGGGTGGTCAGGGCGAGATACCAAAAACAGGAACTGAGAAGCCCGCCGCCCACTGCACGCTGAGCGTCACTTTTCTCCTTAATTTCACGGGGCACGAAAGAACAGCTCGTTGAACCGCTGATGGCGGGCGCGGGGTCGGGGCAGATTTTTTGGAGGCCCATAGTTGCTGGCTGCCCCAATAATTATCACGGGGCGGCCACCCCCTAAACGCAACCAGGGCCGAACGTTGGTACGTTCGGCCCTGGCGCCAATAGTCATTCGGGCCCTACTTTTTGGCCAACGTGCCGTCCGCGTTGAAAAGGACGTCGTGCTTCTTGCCGGCTTTCGACAATTCGGCTTCGTAGGTGGTCACCCCGGCAGCCGAGACAATGGTGGCGGCCTCCGTCACTTTGTAGGCTTTGTAGTCGCGGGCCAGCGTGGCACGCACGGCGGCCGGCAGCTTGGTGGCCGCCATGTCGGTCTCCTTCTCGACCAGTTCCCCGGCCGGGTTTATCAGCGCCGACATCGTCGCGCCCTTCAGCGTGAAGCCGGCTTCGTAGTTGCCGTGCTCTTTTGCCCAGGTGTTGGAGGTTACCGTCGGGTACTGGGTCTTGAACGTGGCCTTGACGACGGCGGGCACTTGAGCGGCTTTCAGCATTTGAGCCTGGGCTCCGAAGGCGAGCAGGGCCAATCCGGCCATTAGAAAGGTCTTTTTCATGATTTTGATAAGTAATAGTGGGTGGATAAATGAATCCCCGGAATCGGGGCCCGCCGCGCTGGTTGGCGCAACCCCCTAAACAACAAGACAAAGTTCGGCTCACTGCCCGGCCAAATCCATGACAAACGTCAAGGCGCTGGGTTGACTTTTGTCATGGATAGGCCACTGGCATCCATAGAATTTTGTGGCATGACCGGTACGCCAGCCGGCTTAATCAAGGGAGGCGGCCACGCCCTATTGCCGCCGGCTGCGACCGTGCGGGTTGGCGGCCACTGCCGCGCGGTAATTCGCGTATTACGCTATGCCTTTATTTTCCAAGCCTGCCCCGCCGGAGGAGGACCTGCCCGCGTTTTGGGCTTTGCCCACCGCCGAAGTGCTAGCCAAGCTTGCTGCCCGCACCACGGGTTTGAGCGAAGCCGAAGCCGCGACCATCCGCCAAATGGCGGGCCCGAACGTGCTGAAGCCGACCACCCAAACCACGGACGCTGGGCTATTCCTGCGGCAGTTCAACAGTCCCATTTCGCTGCTGCTGATTGGGGCGGCGGTGCTCTCGTTCTTCCTGCACGACGTGACCGATGCCCTCATCATCCTGGGCATCATCCTAGTGAGCGGGGCGCTGGGCTTCTGGCAGGAGCGCGGGGCCTCGCACGCCATGCGCGAGCTGCTGGCCGTGGTGGTGGCCAAAACAACGGTGTGGCGAAACGGGCAAGCGCTGGAACTGCCCGATGAGCAGGTGGTGCCCGGCGACGTGCTCGCGCTGCGGGCCGGTGACGTGGTGCCCGCCGATTGCTACCTGCTGACGGCCAACGAGCTGTTTGTGAACGAGGCCACGCTGACCGGCGAAACCTTTCCCGTGGATAAGCAACCGGGCGTGCTACCGGCCGCCACGCCCATTGCCGGGCGGCGCAACGCCCTGTTCATGGGGTCCAGCGTGGTGAGCGGCAGCGGCACGGCCGTGGCCGTGCACACGGGCCTGCGCACGGAGTTGGGCCACATCGCGGCGCGCATTGCCACGGCCCCACCCGAGACGGACTTCGAGCACGGCATCCGCCGCTTCGGCTACCTGCTGATGGAGGTGACGCTGGTGCTGGTGCTGCTGATTTTTGCCATCAACGTGCTGCTCCACAAGCCGGTGCTGAACTCGTTCTTGTTTTCGCTGGCCATTGCCGTGGGGCTGACGCCGCAGCTGCTGCCGGCCATCATCAGCCTCAACCTGGCCAAGGGGGCGCGGCGCATGGCCGCGCAGCAGGTGATTGTGAAGCGGCTGTCGGCCATCGAAAACTTTGGCAGCATGAGCGTGCTCTGCTCCGACAAGACCGGCACGCTGACCGAAGGAGCCGTGCGGGTCGACCGCATCCTCGACGTGAACGGGCAGCCCTCGCCCCGGGCGCAGCTTCTGGCCAAGGTGAATGCGCAGCTGCAGCAGGGCTTCCGCAACCCCATCGACCTGGCCATCCTAGCCTTTGTGCCCGACGACGTGGCCGCCTACCCGCGCGTGGATGAGATTCCCTACGACTTCCTGCGCAAGCGGCTGACCATTCTGACCGAGGCGGACGGGCAGCTGCTCATGGTGACCAAGGGCGCCCTGCAAAATGTGCTGGAGGTTTGTGCGTTCGTGGACGCGGGCGAGGCCGCTCCCGAGCCCCTGGCCGCGCACCGGGCTACCATCCAGCGCACCTTTGAAGAGCTGAGCGCCGCGGGTTTCCGCACGCTGGGGCTGGCTACCAAGGCTACCAATGGCCAACGCGACATCACCAAGGCCGACGAGGTGGGGATGACGTTTCTGGGATTCATTACACTGTTCGACTCGCCCAAGGCCGGGATTCAGGAAACGCTGGCGACTCTGCAGCAGCTGGGCATCCAACTCAAGATGATAACCGGCGACAACGTGCTGGTGGCTACGGCCGTCGCACGAGCCATCGGCATCGCCACGCCGGAGGTGCTGACCGGTGCCGCCCTGCGCGCGCTGAGCGCGGAGGCCCTGCGCAGCAAGGTGTCGTCGGCCCACGTCTTCGCCGAAATTGAGCCCAACCAGAAGGAAAGCATCGTGCTGGCCCTGAAACGACGCGGCTACGTGGTCGGCTACCTCGGCGACGGCATCAACGACGCCAGCGCCCTGCACGCCGCCGACGTGGGCATCTCCGTGGAGTCGGCCGTGAACGTGGCCAAGGAATCGGCCGACATCGTGCTGCTCAAGCAGGACCTGAACGTGCTCATTGACGGGGTACGGGAGGGCCGCCGCACGTTTACCAATACCATGAAATACGTCTTCATGGCCACGAGCGCCAACTTCGGCAATATGTTCAGCATGGCCGGGGCCTCGCTGTTTCTGCCTTTTCTGCCCTTGCTGCCGGTGCAGATTCTGCTCACCAACCTGCTCACCGATTTGCCGGCCATGGCCATTGCGTCGGATAACGTGGAGCCGGCTGCAATTGAAAAACCCGCCCGCTGGGACTTGCCGTTCATCCGGCGGTTCATGCTGGCCTTCGGGCTGCTGAGCTCGGTGTTTGACTACCTGAGCTTTGGGTTACTACTATGGATGTTTCACGCCCACGAGTCCCTGTTTCAAACAGGGTGGTTCATCGAGTCGGTGCTCTCGGCCTCGACCGTCGTGCTGGTGGTGCGTACCCGGCAGGCTTTCTACCGGAGCCGGCCGGGCAAGTGGCTGCTGATATCCACCGGCCTGGTGGCGCTGCTGGTGCTGTCGCTGCCCGTGAGCCCGCTGGCGCGGGTATTCGGCTTCGTGCCCATGCCGCTGGCCTTACATGGGGCCATTATCGGGGTGGTAGCGGCTTACGTAGTGGCTGCTGAAGCGTTGAAGCAGTGGTTTTATCGGAAATTTCCGAGATAATGGAACGGGTAGGATGTTCCAGCAAAAGCTGGTGGGGAGGCCCTATCGGCGCCAACCGTTGAATAAGGGTTACTGAGCATTCATTTGCTTCGCAATGCCTTCGCCCCAGGCATAAGCCATCGAGACGGCGACGGCGACGTTAGACTCTTTTAAGCGCGATTCGTCATTTGGTTTCATTAACCATAGCGAACGCACATCCAAAAGATTGGCTTTTCGGTCCAGAATCAGCTTTTTCAACGCTTTCTGGGCATTTCCCGTCCCGCCGCTCCCGACCGTAATTGCCACCACCGACTTGCCGTCCAGCTGTGCTTCTTTCTTAATAAAATCACTCACTGCCCAATCGGGGGTTCAATTGTAGGTATTGGCGCAAAACACGTACAAATCAATTAACTGCTCGGGCGATTTCCCGACTGCTCGAACCGATGCGACGGTCACCTGCATCCCGTTATCTGCGAGGGCCTGGCCAAACGACCGGCTGACCTGTTCGTCCAGGTTATAAAAGGGGTCGGGGTCGTAAACAATCAACGCCCGCTTTTTGGCGGCCGGATTACCCAACTTCCAACTCCGGCTTGGCCCCGGACTTTCGGCCCACATGGTCAGCAAGGTCCAGATAGACCCTATTGCCAGCACGGCAATACCTGTCCCTCGCAGTAGTTTACTCATCAACGTAAAGATTAATACTGACTGGTCAGCAGATTTGTAGGGTTTTTCGGCAGGTAGCCGATTTGGCCACGGGGAGATGGACCGAAGAGCGGCTCGGAATGGCGCTTACTCGTCGTGCCAACATTGAATAGCGGTGCGCCGGCGCGTAACCAGCGACGCCTAAAGGCTTTCAGGCACAACAAAGCTCGGGGCGTGACCCGTCCCTAGCCATGACAAAAGTCCTGGCTTCGGCTGATTGCCGTCAGTGTCAGCACCAGGCCCGGCAGCGAATTTTGTGCTTCATACGGCGGTCCACGTGCTCGTAGCCTCAGTGCTTCACTGGCATGGTCCAGGGCAGGTGCCGTTGGCTGCGCAGGATGCAATGGCCGCGCAGTCCACCCCCTTTTTCACTCGCTTCCCCTCCTTGCTTATGAAACGCAACACCACCTGGCTGCTGGCCGCCACCGCTGTCGCTGTGCCACTCGTTGGCCTCATCGCTGCCCGGGCCCTGGCTGCCCGGCGCTTGCGCGAGGACGTGCAGTGGCTGTTTGCCCAAGCCCCGCAAGCTGCCGGGCAAGTGTACCTCGAAACCCAATTAGCCGGGCTGCCGGCCCCCGTGCAGCGCTATTTCCGGCACGTGCTGCCCGCTGGCCAGCCGTACTTGCGCGGCCTGCGCCTGCGCCACACCGGCCAGTTTAAAACCGACTTGAAAAAGGACTGGGTAGCCATTACCGGCGAGCAATACATCACGGCCGACCCGCCCGGCTTCATCTGGCAGGGCACTACCCGCCAGTTCGTGGCCCGCGACGAGTTCGTGGCCGGCCGCGGCCGCCTCGACGTGCGCCTGTTCGGAGCCTTGCCCATTGCCGGCGGCACCGGGCTGGCCTACGACCAGGGTGAGCTGCTGCGCTGGCTGGTCGAGATTTCCTGGCTGCCCACCGCCCTGCTGCCCAGCAAATACATTGCCTGGACGGCCGTCGACGACCACTCGGCCCAGCTCACCCTCACGCACCAGGGCCACTCGGTTTCGTGCCTCGCCCGCTTCAACGAGCGGGGGGAGATGGCCGAATGCGAAGCCCCGCGCCAGATGGATGAAGCCACGCAACAGCCCTGGCTGGTCCGTTTCGAGCAGTACCGCCGCTGGCACGGCGTGCTCATCCCCACCGTGGGAGAAGCGAGCTGGGTAATCAACGGGCAGCGGCAGCCCTACGCCCGCTTCGTGGTGCGGGAGCTGGAATACGAGCCGTTGCGGCCTTTTTAGCCGCTTGCGGATTACTCCCCCAGCCACCACCGGCGCCGGGGTCGCCGGGCTTCCACCAACTTAAATTTCACCACGGCGTGCTGCTCGATGTGCGCCAAGGCCTCTTCCACCGAGTCGGTGTAAGTGAGCAGTTGCACGTCGGCCGGGGCCACCATGCCGTGCTGCTCCAGGCTGGCGAGTAAGGCCAGCAGCGGCTGCCAGTATTCCCGGCCCACCACCACAATCGGAAACTCTAAAATCTTTTTGGTTTCAATCAGCAGCAGCGCCTCGAAGAACTCATCGAGGGTGCCCAGGCCGCCGGGCATAATCACAAATGCATAAGAATACTTGACCAGCAGCACCTTGCGCACAAAGAAATGCCGGCAAGCTAGCCACTGGTCCAGGTACGGGTTGGGGTGCTGCTCGGTGGGCAGCACGATGTTGCAGCCCACCGAGGGCCCGCCCGCGTCGCGGGCGCCCCGGTTGGCCGCTTCCATGATGCCCGGCCCACCGCCGGTGAGCACCGTGAAGCCCTGCCGGCTCAGGCCCGCGCCCAGCTGCCGGGCCAGCTGGTAATAAGGCGAGCCCTCCGCCACCCGCGCCGAGCCGAACACCGTTACACACGGCCCCACGAAGTGCAGCACCCGAAACCCGTGCAGGAACTCGCGCACCACCGTCCAGAGGAAACGCAGCTCGCGCCGGCGGGAACTTGGACCGGCTAGAAAGCGGCGCTCAGTGCGGTCGGCAGCAGGGACGACGGGAGGCGAAATCAGGGACATGGGTAAAGCTAAACAGGGTGTGGACAGTGTTGAGGCAGGCAATCTTTTGCTCAGCATCCACATCACGAGCCCCGCGTGTTGCACGGCTTCTTACTTATCGTTGGGGCGGAACCGTGCGATGGAACAAGATGGCCAGCAGTAGCGCCGCAACCGGGAATACGCCCACGTAGCCAACGATACCGATGGCGCGCAGCCGCATGTCGCCGAAGATGACCCCGCTTAATCCGGCCAGGGCCAGCACGCCGCTGGCAATCAGCATCCCGCGAATTGTCCCGGCCAAGCGGCTTCCACGGAAGACCGGCGCGGCGAACAAAACGGACAGCGCAAAAAATACATCCCAGGCAAGGATGTCGAGCGCATAAGGAACCGAGGGCCACCGAAAGGACAGCAGGGGCAACCACGCGGGTCCGGTAAAGTCAACTTGGCGGCTCAGCGTAAAGATTACGAAGTGTACGCTGCCCGTGAGCCCGGCCATCAAAGCCATGAACAGCAGCGCCAGCAGCGAGTAGACCTTGTCCTCCGCCGGCGCCCAGGCATGGACCGCCACCATCAGCCCGACCAGCAGGGGCAGCAGCAGCAAAATGAAGATTTCCAGCACCGAGAACCACGGGTTGCCGATGGGCTGCTGCGGCGACGGCAGCGACCATAACCCGGCGACGAGCGCAGCCGCGTACCCCGCGCTAAGTAGTACGGTTCCGACCGCCGATACCAGTCCGAGCTGGCGAGCAGTGGCTGTGAAAGTTCGCGCAACAGCGACGTTCTCTCCCATAAATTTTGTGAGCGGGCATGGTGAATAATATTGCGTATTCGGTCGGCACGACGGGGTAGCATAGGGCGTAGAATCCTACCTTACTATCATGGTTTCGGCCCCCGCAACGCGGTCTTATAAATTTCCACCCAGCCCACGCCCACCAGCGCGGCCAGCGCGCACCAGCCCACCGCCGCGGCCGGCACGGGCACGAAGCCAAATAGCTGCCGCGCGGCCGGCACCAGCAGCGTGCCCAGCAGCAGCGCCAACGTGAGGCCCAGCATCAGCCAGAGCACCCGGTTGGGCACCCGCAGCGTACGGAAAACCGACAGCGTAAACGACCGGTTGACCATCGTGAGGAGGATGTTGCTGAGCACCAGGGTGGCAAAGGTCAGCGTGCGAACGGCTTCCACGGACTGGCCCTGCCGCATGAAAAAATAGTACACGCCCAGCACCGCCGCCGTGATGCCCAGCCCCTGCACCAGGGCACGGCCCAGCTCGGCCCCGGCCAGGAACGTGGCGGTAAGCGGCCGGGGCGGGCGCTGCATCTGCCCGGTTTCGGCCGGCTCGTTTTCGAAGGCAATGGAGCAGGTCGGCCCCATCACCAGCTCCAGAAAAATGATGTGCACCGGCGTGAACAGGTTGGCGAATTTCCAACCCGCCAGCAGCGGCACGGCCACCGTGAGGATAATCGGTATGTGGATGGAAACCACGTAGAACACCGCTTTTTTGAAGTTCTGGTAGATGCGCCGGCCTTGGGCAATGGCCGTTACCATGCTGCCCAAATCATCGTCGACCAGCACCAGCGAAGCCGCCTGCCGGGCCACTTCGGTGCCGCGCCGGCCCATGGCCACGCCAATGTGGGCCGCTTTGAGGGCGGGGCCGTCGTTCACGCCGTCGCCGGTCATGGCCACCACTTCGCCATTGGCTTTAAGGGCCTCTACCACGCGCAACTTGGCTTCGGGAAACATCCGGGCAAAAACGGCCGTGGCGGCGGCCAGCGGGCGGAGGGCCGCCGCGTCCATTTCCATCACCTGCTGGCCGGTGAGCAGGGAATCGGCCCCCGGCAGGCCGATTTGGCGGGCAATGGCCTGCGCCGTTTCGGGGAAGTCGCCGGTAATCATTTTCACGTTGATGCCGGCCTCGGCAAAGGAGCGGAGCACCGCTGCCGCGTTGGCTTTGGGCGGGTTTTCGAGCGCCACCAGCCCCAAAAACGACCACTGGAAATCGTCTTGCCCCGCCGGGAAGCCCGGTCCCGGGTTGGTGCCCCGCGCCACGCCCAGCACCCGGTAGCCCTGCTGCGAAAGCTGCTGCGTGACGCGGCGAATTTCTTCGGCTTCGGCGGGCACGGGATGAGACGCGGCCAGAATGTGCTCGACGGCCCCCTTGCCGGCCACCACCACTTCCCCGCCGATTTGCCGCACGTGCGTCATCATGGGCGGGGTGCCGGCCAGCGGGTACTCGTGCAGCATGGGGCCGGGGGCGGCCGCTCCGGCCGGGTCAGCCGCGGCGAAGGCCGCCACGATGGCTTTTTCCATCGCATCGAACGGCTCGGTTTCGCTGGCCCAGCGGGCGTGGGCCAGCACGGCGGCGGCCGTGGCGGAGAGCGGCCCGGCCGGCAAATCCGCCAGGGGTACGAGCGTGGCGGTTGCGCCGTCGTAGAGCTGCCGGACGCTCATACCTTCCTGCGTGAGGGTGCCGGTTTTGTCGGCGCAAATGACCGAGGCCGAACCCAGGCTTTCCACCGTCTGGGGCTGCTTGGTGAGCACGCCCAGCCGGCTCAAACGGGCCGCGCCTAAGGCCATGAAGCTGCTGAAAGCCACCGGAATTTCCTCGGGCAGAATGGACATGGCCAGCGTGAGGCCAAAGAGCAAGGCCGTGACCCAGTCGCCGGAGCGGGCGTAGTTCACGCCGAATACCAGTATAAAAGCCCCGGCGCCCACCCAGGCCATGCGCAGCACAAACTGCCGTACTTGTATTTGCAAGGGCGTTTTTTCGGTGATGATGGCCTCCATGCTGCGGCCGATACCGCCCAGCTTCGTTTGCCCGCCCACGGCCGTGAGCGTAAGCCAGGCGCTGCCCGAGGCCGTGCTGGTCCCGCCAAACACCGGGTCGCCGACTGCCTTAGCCACCGGCACGGCTTCGCCGGTGAGGACGGCCTCGTCCACGGAGAAGTCATTGGGCGCGGTCACGGTGCCGTCGGCGGGCACCCGGCCGCCTTCTTCCACGAGCACGGCATCGCCCACCACCAGGTCCTCCACCGGCACGGTGTTCAGTACGCCCTCGCGCCGCACCTGAACCCGGGGCTGCGTCAGCTCGCGCAAGGCGCCGAGGGCCTGGTTGCTGCGGATGGACTGGTACACCGAAATGCCCGCCACCAGCAACAGGGCCGCGACGAGCGTAACGGCTTCCTCGGCCCGGCCCAGGGCGAAATACACCGCGCAGGCCGCCAGCAGCAGCAAAAACATGGGCTCCAGCACCACCTCTTTCAGGGTGGTCAGCCAGCCCGTGTTACTGCTGTCGGGGAGCATGTTGGGGCCGTGCGCGGCGCGCGACTCGGCCACGGCGGCGGGGCTGAGGCCGGGCGGCGGGAGCGCGGCTACGGGCGGCGCAACGGGGGGGACGGACGGGCTCACGCGTCCTGGCTTTCGGCGCGGATGGCCTGCGCGTCGGTGCCGTTGGCCATCATCAGGATGTAGCCCGTGAGGCTGCCGATGACTACGCCGAGCAGCCCGATGCTGGCCGCCAGCACGGCCGGCCCCAAGGCGGTGTTGAAGTAGGTTTGCTGGTTGAGTTCGGCCTGGTAGGCCGGACTCAACAAATTGGCATAGAGCAGGATGAAGGCCGCGTAGAGCACCGACCCCACCAGCCCCACCGCAAAGCCCAGCCCCAGCCCGCCCAGGTACGGGGCCGGCCCCCGCACTTGCCCCTTGTAGGCCCGAATGGCCAGAACCACCGCCAGCACCGTGAAGGCGTGGCTCCCGAACCGGGCCAACTCGGAACGTTGCAGCCCCAGGCCATTGACAGTCAGGAAATAAATCAGCATCAGCCCAAAAGCCAGCAGGCCGTAGCGCAGGGCCAGGGTGCCGACCGAAGCAGGACGTTTAGCGGAGGACAAAGAAGAAATAGTCATGGCATGGGGAGGAAAATGGCACGGAAAACGGATGGAACCGGCCGCCCACTTGCGCCGCCGGGCCGGTGCCGGGTTCGGGGCAAACACAAAGCTTGCCCCGCATCGGTGCCTGGGCCATGAGCAGAATCACGAGACTTATTGACAATCGTCAGCGTACCGAAGCTGGCAATGCCGAATCTTTGCATTCCGTCCTTCAACCCTGGCCGCGCACGGTATTTATGAGCTTGTGGCAGATTATCCGGCGTCTATTGCCCTACGTGCGGCCGTACCGGGGGCTGGTCGTGGGCACGCTGGTGCTCACGCTATTGGGGGCGCTCACGGCGCAGGTCAATCCGTTTGTGCTGCGCTACGCCGTGAACACCGTGCAGCAGTTGGTACACGCGGGCCAGGGCACCCGCGGGGCCACGCATCTGCTGCTGCTCGTTGCCGGCATATTGCTGAGCAAAGAACTGGTGAACAGCCTGCTGGTGTTCGGCCAAAAGTATTTTGGGGAAGAAATTCGGGTGGCCATATCAAGCGCGCTGTCGCAGGATGCCGTGCGGCGGCTGCTCTCGTACCGCCTCGGCTTTTACGCCGATGCCCACAACCAAACCGGCAAGCTGCAAACCCGCCTCGATAAGGGCGTGGACGCGCTGATGAAACTGGTGCAGGACCTGTTCATCGACATCATGCCGCTGGTGGCCAATGCCCTGGTGGCCCTGGTGGTGATGTTCGCGGCCAACGGGTACGTGGGCCTGACGGCCGTGGCGCTGCTGCCCGTGTACTTCGGCCTGAGCTACTGGCAGGGCCGGCGGCTCGGCCCGGTGCGCCACGAGATGCGCCTGCTGCGCGAAGAAAAAAACAGCGGCCTGCTCAACCTCATCGACGCGGCCGTGGTCATCAAAAGCTTCGTGCGCGAAGGCTATGAGGAGCAAAAACAGAACGCCCTGCAACAGCAGCTACGCGTGGTGCAGCTGGCGATGCGCAAAACCAATTTCGTCTTCGATGGCCTCAAAACCTTCGTCGAGCAGCTGGGCGTGGTCCTGATTGTCGTTGCGACGGCCTACCTGGTGCTGGCCGGCCAGCTCTCGCTCGGCGACATCATGTTCTACGTGCTGCTGCTGCACAACGTGACGGCCCCCATCCGCCAGCTGCACCAGATGTACGACGAGTTGAACGAAGTGCACACTTATTCCGAAGCCTTTTTCACCCTTCTCGAAGCCGATGCCGCCGTGGAGCAAAGCGGCTCCCTATCGCCCGCCAACCTGCGCGGCACCTTCGAGCTGCGTCACCTCGACTTCAGCTACCCCAACGGCACCCCGGCCTTGCGCGACGTGAGCCTGACCATTGCCGCCGGCCAAACCACCGCGCTGGTGGGCCTTTCCGGCGCGGGCAAAAGCACGGTCCTCAACCTGCTCTGTAAGTTCTACGAGCCCGCCGCGGGCGAGCTACTGCTCGACGGACGCCCGCTGGCCGACTACGACACCCACGCCCTGCGCCAACTCATTGGTTTGGTGCTGCAAAAGAACCATATTTTCCGGGGCAGCATCGAAGAAAATATCCGCTACGGCTTGGTTGATGCCACCCTGGCCCAGGTGCAGCAGGCGGCGGACCAGGCCGATTTGCACGGAGACATCACGGCGCTGCCCGCGCAGTACCAGACCGATGCCCAGCAGCTTTCCGGCGGGCAGCAGCAGCGCGTGGCCATTGCCCGGCTCTTCCTCAAAAACCCGCCCATCATCTTCCTCGACGAGCCCACCGCCAGCCTCGATGCCGTGACCACCGAGCAAGTCAAGCGCAGCCTCGATGCCCTCAAGCGAGGCCGCACCGTGGTCATGATTTCCCACAGTTTGTCGCAAATCGTGGACGCCGACTGCGCCTACGTGCTCCAGCAGGGCCGCGTGGTGGAGAGCGGTACCCACGCCGTTCTCTATGCGCTAGGGGGGGCGTACCGCAGCATTTTTGATGCCTCGGCCCGCAGCCTCAACATCGAGAAAATTGCCCGAACCCTGGCCCGTTCCTAAGCCCGGCTAGGCCGGCCAGTTTTCGTCTTCGGGGTTGCGATGAACGAGTGGGCCGCCATGGTCGGTGGCCGGCAGGGAAGAGGCTTCTTACGCGGGGACGCTTTGCCTGGCTCAGCAAAGGAAAAAAGTTTGGGAAAAAAAAGCCCCGCTCTGCGACGAAACCGGGGCTTTGTTTAGATTAGCAGTTGCCTACTTTTTAGTAACAGGTAAAGCATGCCCAACGGGCCTGCCCTGTTCCTATTCCTCGGCCTCGGCGGGCAAAACCAGCACAGGAATGGGGCTTTCGCGCAGTAGCCGAGCTGTCACGCTCTCGTGAAACAAGCGCCCAAAAAAGCCATGGGGGCGGGCCACAACCACCAGCAGGTCGGCTCCGAGCCGGGCCGCTTCCTGGAGCAGGCCTTCTACCACGGTGGGGTGGTACACGCGGTGCAGGCAGCTGTCGGCCAGGGCATCCACTAAGTCGTTTTCACGCACGGTGCCCAGCACTACGGCAGGGCTGGCACCGCCGTGTTCAGTATCGGCCACGTGCACCACGTCGAGGGTGCCCTGCGTAGCGCATAACAATCGGCGCAGCAGGTCCTGGTGCGGGCGTAGCCCGAACGGCTGCCCGTCCACGGCCAGCAGCAGGCGGCGGGGTGGGCAAGCATCTCCGTCCGCGCCCGGCACCAGCAGCAGGGGGTAAGGGACGCGGCTTAGCAGGTTCAGCGCCGTGCTCGCTACCAGCTCTTCGGCGGTAATGGCCGGGTCGGGGCGGTCGAGCACCAGCAGCAGCGGATGGCGACGCCGCACGGCCTCGCGCACGGCGTAGGGCAGCGCCTCGTCCGAAATGTCCACTTCGGTGGGCACGGGCTGGCTGGTGGCCAAGTCCTGCAAGGCGTAAGCCGTTTTTTGCTCGCCCCGCCCCGTGTGGTAGCTGTCGCCGTACGACTCGGGGGCCAACAGGTCGTCGTGCCGCACGTGCAGCAGCAGCAGGTCGGCTTTTAACGGGACGGCCAAGCCCGCCGCGTACGAGCGCGCGCGATTTGGGACGGCGTGAAAATCGGTTAGAACAACCAGCGATGGAGTCATGTCAAAGCGAGAAAAAGGGCAGGAAAAGACCAGCAAAGCATGCCGGATAAGGGGCGGAACACCGCTGGGGCATATTCCTGCTCCTGAGCCGACATCGTGGCGTGGGCTTCGCGCACGGCGCCCAGCGTGCCCGGGCGAAAGGCTCCGCCCGGCCCGGCCACATCGGGGCCACCGCGCCGGCACCAGCCTGCTTTAAGGTTTGGCGGTAGTCAGCATGGGCAGCAGGGGTTGCCCAGCGGCGTTTTACAACCCGCCCACGGCGGAGATGAGCAAGTCGTTGTCCACGTAGCGGGCCCCGGTATTGTAAGCGTCGTAAGCGGCCTGGTCGCGGTCGAGCCAGGTGTCGACGGTGCCAGTGAGGGTCACCCGGCCTTTTTCGACCAGCACTTCCACGTTCTGACTGTGCAAGCTGGCCGACCAGAAGTACCGGCGGCGGATGCGCTCGGCCAGGGCAAAGTCGGCGTTAGGCTTGCGGGCGTGCACCTGAAAACCGTCGAAGCCGGGGCTGGCGGCCACGGTAATCCAATTGTCGAGGTCGGCCACGCCATTCACGCCCGAGGCCACGGCCCCGGCCTGCGTCTGCTCGAAGTGGCTGTTCACCTGCCCGTAAAGGGAGGCCTTGCCGTTGCGGACGTACACGCTGAAATCAGAAAAGCCCAGGTACGGGTCACGGGACAGCGCCTCCTTGATGCTGTGGGCGATGTTGAGGTCGGGAATAAAGCGGGGGGTGCGCACCTTCAGCAGGTTGTGCACGTCCCACACGCCCACCACGTCGCGGGCGTCGCGCTCGGCGTCCTGCTTGGCGCGCAGGTTGCTCACGGCGCCGCTCAGCGTCACCACGCCGTTGAGAACCACTACCGTGGGCTGGTACGAGAGCACCCGCGGGTCGAAGCGAAACGTATCCCGCACCGCTTTGGCAATGTCCTCATCGCTGCGCGCGGCATATTTATGGCGGCGCAACTCGTGGTTCAGCGCCCAGTACGCCACGAACAAGTCCCGGGCATCCACGTCGTGGGCGCCGGCCTGGTAGGCCGTGGCCACTACTTGCGCCTTCTCGGCAGCCGAGCCCACGGCGCCCGATAAATGCACCACCCGCTCGTCGGTGCGAATCTCCACCAACGCGCTGTTCACCCGGATGTCCCAGTCGAGCAGCTCCCGGATTTGGGTGGTGATTTCCTCGTCGGAATTTTGAATTTCGCCCCACCGGATGACGACCTCCTCGGTGATGAGGCGGCGGACGCCCCGCACGCCCCGCACCACGCGCAACAGCAAGGCTTTTTCGGCCCAGGACTGCACGGTGCCGGTCAGCGTCACCACCCCGTCGCGGGCGGTGCAGCCCACGTTGTACTCGCTGGCCGCCGGGTCAACGGCCAGCGCCGTGGTCACGTGGCGCTGCAGCTCCTCGTCGGGCACGTCGGCGGTGCTGATGAGCAGCTCGTTCACCACGCCGCGCACGCCGCGCACGGCCAGGGCAATTTCTTCGGCCCGCTCCCGCGCCAGCAGGTTGTCGGTGATGCCGGTCAGCACCACGATGCCGTCGTGGGTCGCCACGTCGATGAGGTGGGCGGGCACACCCTTCTTGGTGAGAAAAAACAGCTCGATGGCGGTCGTGATGTCCGCGTCGCTCACGTGCTCCGCCGTGGCGGGTTGGGTGTCATAATCCAGGGTTTGCATGATGTGAGAGGAGAAGGTGAAAGAGAAGTAGTGGGGCCGGGTTTGGTCGGTAACCTCAAAGGCCCGCGCGGCTGGCTTGCGAAAGGCCAAGTCCACGCGGGCCGGTGGGTCAGGCCGCGGCGGCGCCCAGGGGCTTGGGCTGGCGGCGCTTGCCGCCGAAGTACCAGGTGAGGGCGGCGACGGCCGCCGCTACGGTGGTGGCAATGAGGGAGGGGACGAGAAACTTGGGGTGTTTTTTCATGACTAAAAAGTGGGTTGGTGAGCCAGGGGTGGCCCGTGGTGAAAGGAGGAGAAAAGGAGGAGGTGACCCGCGGTAAATCAAGGTCATGCCAGCGCCGGCTTACATTTTCATGTCGTGCATTTTGTGGCCCATGTGTTCGCCGGGGCGCATGGTCATCTTGCCGTTCATCATCATGCACTGGCCCTCTTTCATGTTCATGGTGGTGCCGTCTTTCATTTTACAGGTGCCGTCGGTCATGCACTTCGTGCCGTCGCTCATGGTCATGTTCTTTGACATGGGCATCATCTTGCCGCCTTTCATCATCATCATTTTGCCATCTTTCATCGTGCAATACTCGGACGAGGCTTTGGCGATGGGTTTGGCTGTTTTGGGTTTGGTGATTTGGGAAATGGCGGTGCCACTGCTGCCGACGAGCAGCAGCAAGGAGAGGAGGGCGGTTGTATGTTTCATAAGAATGGTGGTTGGGGATTGAAAAAATGTTGATTCCCGGCGTAGCGCCCGACTTCACTGGCGAAAATATTGCGTGAGCGACCGCACAAAATTCCGCCCGCCCCCCCCATCAATACGCTGACAATGGTTTTCCTTTTGACTGATTCTTATCAGGTTAATGCCCTCTCCGGAGCAGACATTTTCGCGGTTCCTGCTCTCCCAGAATAAGAGTGCCGCCGGCGGTTAACCACGGCGTCCAGCCCTACACTAACCGCGTGGCCAGCGAAATTTTCAACGCCATTACCTCGGCATGAGGCAGATGATTGAGGTATTGCTCCCGGGTGCGACGGCAGTTGCCAAGGGTACGTTCGAACACTTTTCGATTTGACCGCAGGGCCGTGCTCATCGGCCCTTCCATGCGGGCCCGCCTCCTACGCGACGAATTGAAAATACAGGAGCAACGCCGCCGCCGCGCTCATCAGCAGCAAGGTGAGGCCGCCCAGCACGTTGGACGTGCGACCGTTCACGTAGTGCCCCATTACCGCTTTATTATTGGCCAGGTGCAGCACGAGGGCAATCATGACCGGAGCCGTCAGCCCGTAGAGCACGGCCGTGTAGAGCAGTGCCTGAATGGGACTGATGCCGAACCGGTCGAGCAACAGGCCGGCCACCAGCGACACGAGTATGGTGCCGTAGAAACCCGGCGCCTGCCGCAGGGTGCGGTCAAGCCCGCCGCGCCAGCGCAGGGCTTCGGTCAGGGCGTACGCCAACGCGCCGGCCAACACCGGAATGGCCAGCAGCCCCGTGCCGATGACGCCCGCCGCGAAGAGCAGGTAGGCGGCGTCGCCGGCCAGCGGCCGCAGGGCTCCGGCGGCCTGCTCCACGGTGTCAATCTGCCGGATGCCCGCCGGGAAGAGCACCACGCCCGTGGTGAGGATGATGAAGAACATGATGAGATTGGAGGCAAACATGCCCACGTTCACGTCAGTGTGCATGGCGTCCAGCTGGCGCTTGTCCACCATTACCCGCCGGCCGTGGCCATTCGCCAGGTGGCGGTGCTGTATTTCCTCCGCCTCCATATCCGCCTGCCAGAAAAACAGGTAGGGCGAGATAGTGGTGCCCAGAATAGCCACCAGGATGGCCGCGAATGGCTTATTGAGCTGGATGGTGGGCCAAAACGTGTGCCGCGCCACCGCCCCCCAGTCCTGGTGCACCAAGAACGGCACCACCAAGTACAGCAGCAGCACGGCGCACAGCCACTTCAGGATGCCGACCAGCCGTTGGTACGGGTACCACACGATGGTCACCAGCAACAGCCCCGTGAAGAGGACGCTGAAAACGAACGTGGGGACGGCCGGCACCAGCAAGTGGGCCACGGCCCCCATGCCCTGCAAATCGGCCCCGATGTTGAGCACGATGGCCGGAAAGGTGAAGGCCAGCAGCCCGTAGAGTACCCACCGCGGGTAGTGCTGGCGGAGCGTGCCGGCCAGCCCCTTTTGGGTCACAAGGCCGATGCGGGCGCACATCTCCTGCATGGCCGCCATGAGCGGAAACGTAAGAAGCGCCGTCCAGAGCGTGGCCATTCCGAAGGCGGCCCCGGCCTGCGAGTACGTGGCAATGCCGGACGGGTCGTCGTCGCTGGCCCCCGTAATCAGGCCCGGCCCCAACCCCTGCCAGAGGCGGCGCAGCCGGGAGCCGTGCACCGGCAGGGGTTGGGGTAGCGCCGTCGGAAGCGGGACCGGTACAGAAGGCGGCGGGGAGAACATGAGCGCGCGAAGTAAGAACCCGCCGTTTATACCCCAACGGCTGCCGCCAAGCCGAGAATGCCCCGCGCCTCGTTCACTTCCGCAGGCGAGCCGTGGACGACAAGCATGTACTTGCCGGTCTTGATTTCCGTTTCGTATTCCAGCACGCTGTCCTCGGGAATGCCCAGGCTGACCAGCGCCGCGCCCAGGACCCCGGCACTGCCCCCCACCACGGCTCCCTCCAGGGCGCCAATCAGGGCGCCCACCAGCGGCCCGGCCACCAGCAGCGGCCCCACCACCGGGATGAGCACGAACGCGGAGCCGAACAGCAGCCCCCAGATGCTGCCCCAGAACGCGCCGTTGCCGCCCCATTTCTGCATCCGGTCGCCCGTGTTGTAGTAGCCCACCACGTTTTCCTCCGAGTGAGTGTCGCGGCCCACAATGGAAAGTTGCTTCATGTCGTAGCCGCGGTGCTGGAGCCGTTTAACGGCTTGCTCGGCCTGCTCGTGGGTGTCGTAGAGCGCGGCCATGGGAGAGTGCTTTTTCATGAGCGGGGAGAAAATGATGATGGAGGTAACCAAAAAACTTAGGGGCTTTGGCCTGCCGCCCAAGGGGCACACCAGCGAGCATTCGATGGGGCAAGATTATGGGCGCATGCCGGTCGCCCCCTTGACAAATACCACCCGCAACGCCTGATTTTTGTCAGCCTGATTGGCAGCCGGCACTCATCATGGCGGCGGTTGAGTTACAGCGTAGGTTGCGCGTTAATAAAGTCGTATACGTTGCCTCCGGTATAGCGGGCGTTGGGGCGCGCTAAGTCTCCGCCGGCTTGCGCTTCGTCGTTTGCCTGTTCCTCGGAGGGCGGGTTGTCCTCGCCGTAGCCAGGGGTGCCTTCATTGGGCTTCAAAGCCAGCTCGGGAGGCGCGGGCAAGAGCTTTTTCGGAAGTGGGGCGGTGGATTTCACGATGCGAAACGGAAACAAAAAAAGTAAAACGGGCCCTGAGAGAAGTTCAGCCCGCGAAGCATTGACGGTAGTTAGGAAGGACTGATTTCATGCTGCCGGCTAACTCAGTCTTCAGCGGGCAGTATCAGCACCGGGATGGGGCTTTCCTGGATGAGCCGGGCCGTCTGGCTTTGGTGAAACAGGCCGCCCAGCGCGCCGTGGTGCCGGGCCACGACGACCAGCAGGTCGGCTTTTAGTCGGTCGGCTTCCTGCAGCATGCCAGCGAGCACCGAAGGGTTGTACACTTCGTGCTGCCGGCTGGCGGGCAGCTGGTCCACCAAGTCGTTGGCGTCAACTGCCTGGCGCACGGCGGCGGCGTCGGGTTGGGCGTGTTCATCGTCGGTCACGTGCACCACGTCGAGGGTGCCCTCGGTGGCGTAGAGCAGGCGGCGCAGCAGGTCCTGGTGGGGGCGCAGGCGGAACGGCTCGCCGTCCACGGCCAGCAGCAGGCGCCGGGGCGGGGAGGCGTCCCAGCCGACGGCCGGCACCACCAGCAGCGGGTATGGGGCATTTCGCAGCACGTCGACGGCCGTGCTGGTCACAAACTCGGCGGTTTCCGCATCCTGGCCCGGCCGGGCCAGGACCAGGAACAGTGGGTGGTGCACGCGCACGGCCTCCGTCACGGCCTCGGGCAGAAATCCGGCGGCCACGTCCACCGTGGTGGCCACCGGCTGCTTGGCAGCCAGGTCAAGCAGGGCCTGCCGGGTTTGGCGCTGGTCCCGCGGAATGTCGGCGCGGTGGTACGTGGTGGGCCCCAGCAACGGGTCGTGGCGCACGTGCAGCAGCACCAGCTGCGCCCCCAGGGGCACCGCCAGCCCGGCCGCATACGAAAGGGTGCGGTTCGTGACGGCGTAAAAATCAGTCAGCACAACAAGGGAGGGAATCATGGCGGGTGGAAAAAAAGTGAAATAGAAATCCAGAAAATGACGGGCGGGGAAGTGGACGGAGGATGAGCACTTGGCCGTATTCAGCACGGTCGGGTAGTTGTTCACATCGCGAGCGCCGGCCTGGTCGGGCGCAGGTCAGCCTTAAGCATCCAGCAAGTCCGCCGGCGCGGAGAGCAGCAGCACCGGTACGGCCGTGGCGCGCAGCACTTGGTCGATAACACTGTCAATTACCAGCTTGTGCACCCAGCCGTGCCCGACGTCGACCAAAGCCAGCACATCGGCCGAAAGCTCCTGCACGGCTTGCAGAATGCCGGGGGCGGGTTCGGGGCCCATCATTTTGTGCAGCTGGCTGCGGGGCATCATGGCGGCCAGTCCGCTTTGCTGGGCCGCCCGGTGCCCTTGCCCGCCGCCATTCCACCCGGCGGCCGGCACCACCGTCACGGTCACGATTTCGGTGGCCAGCGCATCGAAGAGGGTGGCGATGGCTTTCGTTGCGGGCGCCAGGGCAAAGGGACGGTCGTCCACGGCCAGGACCACGCATTTGGGGGCGTGCAGGGCGGCATCGGGCAAGCGCGCGGGCACCAGCAGCAGGGGGTAGCCCGTTTCGCGGGCCAGGGGCAAGGTGCGGTTGCTCAGCCACTCGTCGAACGGGCCGTGGGTAGCCGTCAGCCCGGCTATAAGCAGCAGGGGGCGGTACTTGTCCAGCGCTTGCTGCACGGCCTCGTCCCAGTCGGCTTCCACCGTCTCGGCCGTTGCGGACACGGGAAAATCGGTCGCTACCTGTTCCAGCGAATGCCGTTGTTGCCGCACGTAGCGTTTGTTGGTGGCGTGCATCACCTTGCCTACCCGCGAGGTCATGGGCGGGGTGGGGTACACGTGCACCAAGTGCACTTCGGCCCCCAGCGGCGCGGCCAGGACGGCGGCATAGGCCCGCGCCCGTTCGGCAGCCGGCGAGAAATCAGTGAGAACAAGAATGCTCGGTTTCATAGCGAAACGGGAATGGGAGTGTAGGCAAGTGCAAAGGCCCGACTGGATGCCCCTGTCGCCGGAGGGCCAGCTCTTCAGCTCATGGCCGGCATCCAGTCGGGCACCTCGGCGGCTTCGGCCGGCACGAGCAGCACCGGCACGGGGCTGCGGCGGAGCACTTCGGCCGTCACGCTGTGGTGGAACCGTCGCCCCAGGAAGCTGCGGGGCCGGGCAATAAGCACCACCACGTCTGCCTGGGTATCGGCCAGGGCCTGCATTATCCCATCGGCCGCGGTGGTGTCCGGTACCTGGTGCAGCTGCAGCGGCGCGTCGGGCGGCACCACGCCGCTGGCACGTACATCGCCCAGCGCCAGGCGGCGCAGGGGCGTCATCGGCTCGCGGCCGTCTACGACGTGCGTGACGGTGTATGCGGCCTGCCAAGCAGCCAGCAAAGGGGCTAACTTTTTCGCAGCTTCATTGAGCTTGAACGGTTCGACGTCGAGGGCCAGCAGCACGCGGCGCGGCACGACGGGCGCCGGGGCCGCCTCGGGCACCAGCAGCAGGGGTTGGTGCGTGGCCCGAAGCACGGGCAACACCCGGTTGAGCAGCAATTCATCGAGAAAATCGTGCTCCGGGCTCAGCCCCATGGCCAGGAGCAGGGGATGGTACCGCTGCACGGCTTCCGCCACGGCGTTGGGCATGGGCAGCGCCGACACCATCACTTCCGCAGTGCCCGGCAGCCGCTGGGCCAGGGCCTGCATTCCCGCCGCTGCATCGGCATAGTTGCGGTCGGTTTGAGCCACCGCGACCACGGCCAGCTCAGGAGCCAGCATCACGGGGTCGTGGTAGAAGTGCAGCAAGGCCACGTGCGCGTGCAGGGGCGCCCCCAGCACGGCGGCGTACCGGGCGGTCTTCTCCGCCGCTTCCGACAGGTTGGTCAGCACTACAATAGCGGGATTCATGGCGAAGCAGTAAGAGTGGGTTTGCGGGCGCTGGCGAATGCGGGGCGATGCGGTGGGCTTATCCCTCGGCGGGCAGGATGAGCACCGGAATGGGGCTTTCCTGAATGAGCAGCGCCGTGATACTGCGGTGGAACAAGCTGCCCAGCAGGCTGTGGTGCCGGGCCACGACCACCAGCAGGTCGGCTTTTTGGCGGGCGGCCTCCCCCAGCACCCCGGCCACCACCGCTGGGTGGTACACTTCGTGCAGGCGGCTTTCGGCAAACCTATCCACCAGGTTATTGGCCCGCACCGTTTCCAGCACGGCTCCCTCGTCGGGCCGGGCCTGGGCATCGTTGGTCACGTGCACCACATCAAGCGTAGCTTGGGTGGCGTGCAGCAGGCGGCTGAGCACTTTTTGGTGGTCCCGGTCGGCAAAGGCGAACTGCTGCCCGTCCACGGCCAGCAAGAAGCGGCGGGGCGGAAAGACATCCCAGTCCACCGTCGGGACCACTAGCAAGGCGTGGGGCACGTGGCGAAGCACGTCCATGACCACGTTGGTGAAACGCTCGGCTGGCTCGGCCGCGTCGCTGGTCCGGCCCAGCACCACGAACAAGGGGTGGTGGCGGTGTACGGCCTCGGTCAGGGCTGCGGGCAGGAATCCTTCTGAAACGTCCACTTCTGTGGGCATAGGCTGGTCGGCGGCTAGCTTGAGCAGGGCCCGGTCAGTTTTCTGCTCGCCCCCCGGCGTGTGCTGGCCGCGCTCGCCTTCCGGGACGGGCAGGCCATCGTTGCGCACGTGCAAGAGCACCAGTTGCGCGTTGAGCGGCACCGCCAGCCCCGCCGCATAGGAGAGGGCCCGGTTGGTAACGGCGAAAAAATCGGTCAACACTACGAGGGAAGGCGTCATGGCAAAAAGGAAAAGGGGAAGAGGTAGGCCCTGCCGCTGCCCATGGCAGCACTGGTAAGGCGGGTAGTTCCTGCTGTCGGCGAGGCGCTGGGTCTAGCCTGGGAAGCCAGGGTTGTTGAGTTTTCAGTCTTCCCGCCTCACGGTAGCGTCGGCTTCCTGCGCGCATGCCCGGGTAGCCGCGCTGTTGGGCCCAATGGACCGGGCGGTCGCCCTTAGACGTGCACTGGTTTGGGCTGGCGTAGCGGAGGGACGGGGCCACGCACCCGTCCCTCCGCTACGCCAGCCGCGGAGGGAGCGTGGCTGGCAACGCCAGCACGTAGGCCGCCCGATGCGGATTACTTGCCGGTGGCGCTGGTCATGGCTTTTCCCGGTTTCGTGCGTGTCTGCTTTCGGAAGAAAGCCGTTCATCTAGCCCCGCGTAGCCACCGTGTCGTTAAAACCGGTCCAGAATGGTATTAGATGAATTCAGCATCACGTCAAACAAAGGGTCCCTGATACCTTTGAAACGTTTTATTGGCGGTTGAAAAGCTAGCGGTTTGAGGGAAGTGAAAAATTGGGAAAAAATCGAACGGCAGCGCGGTTCCCGGCGGGTGACTCCGCTTCAGTCTGCGGTGAGTAAGCGCTCGGGGTGCATCGCCAAATTGGGGGCGGCTGCGGGCAACGGCCGGCGGGTGGGCCGGGCCAGGGGCCAGGGGTTCCAGCGGCCGGTCAGGATTCTCGACCAGTCCCGGAAGCGCGCCGCCAGCCGGGTGCGGGAGTGCTGGCCCGAAGCGGGCGCCCACAAGATGCCCGCCGTGAGGCCCGCCAAGGCACTCGCCCCAAAAGCCGACCAGCGGCCCAGCGCCGGAATGCGGGCGCCACGCGGTTTCAGTGTTGTTTTCATGAGAAATGAATGAGTAGGGTGAATAACCAGTCTAAAATCGCGGCCAGGGCTGCGAGGCCGGGAACGCCGCTGCCGCCCGGCTGCTCGCTCAGGAGGGCAGCGAGCGGCGCGTTCGAATGCCCAGCAGGGCGTAGAGCGGGCAGTAGCCAAAGGTGCCCGCCAGCGCCAGCGCCAGCAACGACCAGAGCAGCAACGGCGTCCCGCTGAGCGGCTGCTACAACGAAACCTCAATGATGACCGCCGCGAGCACCAGGTGAACGGTGCGGTCGATGGAACTCAAATTCTTGCCCATGGTTGACAAAGCGTTAAGTGAATAACACTCCGCTTTTCTATTGCCCGGTTTAAGACCAGTCGGCAACGGAGAGCGGCCTGCTGCTTGGCTTGGAAAGTGGAAACAGGAGCAAGCCAAAGGTCCCTGTAATCTCGGCCGGGAGGTATGACCAGCGTCAGGAGAGCACCTGATTTTGGTCATGAAAAAAAGTGGGGCGCTTGCCGTTATAGGTAATCGCCAAGCTTATTTTCGCTACCGTACCCACATTATGGGCGGTGCCGGTGGCCACGCCTACGGGAATGCGCCGGGCAACAAGTCGTCGAAAAAGCAAAACTGGCCGGGGGCGGGGCGATGGTTACGGGTATGGCGGCAGTAAAAGCTGGACGAGGAAGCATCCATCCGGGGCGGTGGCCCTCCACTATCCGCGCATCGGGCTCAAACTGCCGTTCGGCAGGCCGTTGGCCGCCATCTCGCTAAGGGCGTGGGGCGTGTCCGGCCCATGACAAACGTCATTATTTCGTCCGGTGCTCGTCATTTGAGCGGCAAAACGGAAACAATACTTTTATGTCAACACCTTTCCTGTTGTGCCGATGCCTTTCTTTCCCGTCGCTCCCCCGCTGCCCGACGACGAGGCTCCGGTGCTGCTGGTACTACTACCCACGGTTCCCGCCGACCTCGCCGCCCAGGCGTGGACGGTGACTACGGCGATGCTCAACCTGCTGCAAACGCGGCTGGGCGCGGCCATTCGGGTCATCCGCATCGACGCGGCCAGCCACCCGGCCGTTGTGCGCAGCTTTTACGGCCAGGACCTGCCCGCCTTCGTGCTGCTGAAGCACGGCATTGAGGTGTGGCGGCAGCAGGGCTTGCCCGAGGGCGAATCCATCGTGGCGGAGCTGCTGAGCAAGGCGCTGCCCACCCCCGTGCGAGCCCCCGCAGCACAGGCCTAGGGCAGCCCTTGCAAGTCGAGCGGGTGCCGTTTCAACCCCGCCGCCTGGCCATAGCCTTGGTTAAGATGGCGGCTTGCAGAGTGCTTTATACTGGTTAGCACCTTCTCAAGAGCGACTGGCTCGTGCCAGCGACGCTACTTCTGGATTGCGAGGCACGAGGGGGCTTGGGCGTGACGCAGGCTCAGTTGACCATTTACCCACTAAAACTCACCATGAAAGTAGCCTATCTATCGACCTACTTGCCCCGCGAGTGCGGCATTGCCACTTTCAACAGCAACGTGGTGCAGGCCATTCTGACCAACCTGCAGCAGCAGGGCCAGAGTCGGCAGGCCAGCGGGTTTGGGGTGGCCCTGAACGACTCGGACGCGCTGGATGAGTACGAATACCCCGAGGACGTGCGGTTCGTCATTCGGCAGGAGCGGCAGAAAGACTACGTGCAGGCCGCCAACTTTCTCAACACCAGCGACGCCGACGTGTGCTTGCTGGAGCACGAGTTCGGCATCTTCGGGGGCGAGAGCGGCATTTACCTGCTGCCGCTGCTGCACCGGCTCGAAAAGCCGCTGGTGACGGTGCTGCACACCATTTTGCGGGAGCCCACGCACACCCAGAAAATCATTATTCAGGAAATTGCCCGCCGCTCGGCCCGGCTGGTGGTCATGAGCCGCCGGGGCATGGACTTCCTCACCGACATTTACCAGATTGACCCGGAGAAAATCCAGTTCATTGAGCACGGCGTGCCCGATTTGGAGGCACCCGCCGTGAACCCGCTGCTGCGCGCGTCGCCTTTTTGGGGCCGGCGGGTGCTGTTCAGCTTCGGGCTGCTGAGCCGCAACAAGGGGCTGGAAACGGTCATTCGGGCGCTGCCGGCCATCGTGGCCCGCCACCCGGACGCGGTGTACGTGGTGCTGGGCAACACCCATCCCGGCGTGGTGCGCCACTCCGGCGAGGAGTACCGCGAGCAGCTCAAGCGGCTGGCCCTGCAGCTGGGCGTGGACCGCCACCTGGTGTTCATCAACAAGTTCGTGGCCGAGGCCGAGTTGATGCACTATTTGTCGGCCGCCGCCATTTACATCACGCCCTACACCAACGAGGCGCAGATTACCAGCGGCACGCTCTCCTACGCCGTGGGCGCGGGGGCGGCCGTGGTGTCCACGCCCTACTGGCACGCCCAGGAGCTGCTGGCCGAAGGCCGGGGCCGCCTGTTCCCTTTCAAAGACGCCGACGCCCTGGCCGAAACGGTGAACGAGCTGCTGAGCGAGCCCGAGCAGCTGGCCGCGCTGCAGCGCAAGGCCTACGACTACGGCCGCCACCTGCGCTGGCCCAAAATCGGGGCCGAATTTCTGCTCGTGCTGGAACAAGCCCAGGCCGGGGCCGAAACCGCCGGGCTGCCGCCCCGCCCGCTGGTGGACCCGGAAATCATGCCCGAGTTCAGCTTGGCCCACGTGCGCCGCCTCACCGACGACACCGGCATCGTGCAGCACGCCAAGTACGGCATCCCCAACCTGAAGGAAGGCTACTGCCTCGACGACAACGCCCGGGCCCTGACCATGGCCTTGATGGCCTACCAGCAGCACAAAAGCCAGGAAGCCCTCGACCTGCTGCCCATCTACCTGAGCTACATCCACTACATGCAGCGCGACGACGGCAACTTCCGCAACTTCCTCAGCTTCCGGCGCGAGTACCTGGACGACATCGGTTCCGAGGACTCGTTTGGGCGCACGGTGTGGGCCCTGGGCTACCTCATCCACTGCGCGCCCAACAACTCGTACCGGGAATTCGCCGGGGAGCTGTTCTCTCGCTCGGTGCCCCATTTCCGGCAGCTAACCCACCTGCGGGGCATGGCCAACACCATGATTGGCCTGGCCTACTACCTCAAAACCCACCCCGACGACGAAGGGATGCTGGCCGAGCTGGGCCTGCTCACGGCCATGCTGCTGCGGGCCTACGCCGCGCACCACGGCCCCGACTGGCACTGGTTCGAAGAGAAGCTGACCTACGACAACGCCATTCTGCCGCTGGCCCTGCTGCACGCCAGCGAGGTGAGTGGCGACGAAGCCGCCCGGCGGGTGGCGCTGGAGTCGTTGCGCTTTCTGGAAGGCCTGAGCTTTCGGAGCGGGATGCTGAGTCCGGTGGGCAACCAGGGCTGGTACCACCGGGGGCCGGCGGGCAAGGTGCCGCTGTTCGACCAGCAGGCCATCGAAACCATGGCCATGGTGCTGCTGTATTTCCAGGCCTACCGGGCCACCCACGAGCCGGCCTTCATCGGGCAGATGTTCGTCAGCTACCAGTGGTTTTTGGGCGAGAACATTCTGCGCGTGCCCCTCTACGACCAGGAAACCAAGGGCTGCTGCGACGGCCTGCAGCAAACCGCCCTCAACCGCAACCAAGGCGCCGAAAGCACCCTGGCCTACCTTATTTCCCACCTCACGGTGCTCAACGCCCTGGCCCTGGAGCACGAGTACGACCCGGCCCGCGCGCCCGCGCAGCAGGAGCTGGTGCCAGCGCCATGAAAGTAGCCGTGCTGGCCTCCGTGGCCTGGCGCACCCCGCCCCGGCACTACGGGCCCTGGGAGCAGGTGGCGTCCAACGTGGCCGAGGGGCTGGTGGCGGCGGGGGTCGACGTCACCCTATTCGCCACCGCCGATTCGGTGACGGCGGGCACGCTGGCCGCCGTGGTGGCGCGGGGCTACGAGGAAGACCGCACCCAGGACGCCAAGGTGCTCGAGTGCCTGCACATCAGCCACCTGATGGAGCGGGCGGCCGAGTTCGACCTCATCCACAACCATTTCGACTTCCTGCCGCTCACTTACTCGCGGCTGATTCCGACGCCGATGGTGACCACCATCCACGGGTTTTCGTCGGCCCGGATTCTGCCGGTGTACCAGAAATACGCGGCCACGTCGGCCTACGTGTCCATCAGCAATGCTGACCGCCACCCCTCGCTGCCCTAACCGCCACGGTGTACAACGGCCTGCGGGTGGCCGATTTCAGCTTCGTGGCCCAACCCGACGACTACCTGTTGTTCCTGGGCCGCATTCACCCCGACAAGGGGCCGTTGGAAGCCATTCAGATTGCCCGGCAAAGCGGCCGGCGGTTGCTGCTGGCCGGCATCGTGCAGGACCAGGCGTATTTTGACGAGTGCGTGCAGCCCTATCTGAGCGACACCATCGAGTTTCTGGGGCCCGTGGGGCCGGCGCGCCGCAACCTCCTGCTGGGCCACGCGGCGGCCCTGCTGCACCCCATCCGGTTCGAGGAGCCGTTTGGGCTGAGCGTGGCCGAGGCCCAGCTGTGCGGCACGCCGGTCATTGCCTTCCGCCGGGGTGCCATGCCGGAGCTGATTCAGGCCGGCCAGACGGGCTTTTTGGTTGGGAGCGTGAGCGAAGCCGTGGCAGCCGTGCAGCAGCTTGAGCAGCTTGACCGCGCCACCTGCCGGGCGTGGGCAGCGGCCAATTTCTCGCAGGAGAAAATGGTAGCCGACTACCTGGCCGTGTACCAGAAGCTGCTGCGCTGATTTTAATTGCGGCTTGACTGGTACGGTGTAGAGACGCCTACTTGCGTCTCGTCGTCTGCGCCTATTTGCGTCGTCCTTGTTCAACGACGAGACGCAAGTAGGCGTCTCTACACCGTTTTGACGACTTGATAACCGAGGTAGTTCAAGCCCCACTCACGGCACGAGTGCCACCAGCGGCGGCACCGGAGTCGCTACCGCCGAGCACTTATCCAGGAGCTTTTCCAGCAGCAGCTTCAAATCCACGGTCACGAAGGAGGAGCAGTAGTCGGACAGGCCGTAGGGAATGACCAGCTTGCCGTTGTGAATGATGGAGCCGCACGAGTAGAGCACGTTCGGCACGTAGCCTTCGCGCTCTTCCTTGTTGGGAATAAGCAGCGGCTCACTCAGGCGACCGATTTCCACGGCCGGGTCGTCCAGGTCCAGCAGGCTTACGCCCAGGCAATAGCGCCGCATGGGGCCCACGCCGTGGGTGATGATTAGCCAGCCGTGCTCAGTTTCGATGGGCGGGCCGCAGTTGCCAATCTGAATGAATTCCCAAGCGCTTTGGGGCTCCTGAAGCTGCACCGCGTGCTCCCAGATGTTCAGGTTGTCGGAGAACATGAGGTAGTTTCTCCAGCCGTCGATGCGGGAGAGCATGGTGTAGCGGCCGTTAATCTTGCGCGGAAACAGCGCCAGGTTCTTGTTGTGGGCCCCGGCGCCGTGCAGCGGCATGCCCCGAAAGGTGTAAAAATCGCGGGTCATCAGCAGCTTGGGCGCAATGACATAGCCGTCGTAGGCCGTGTAGGTGGCGTAGTATACGATGCCGCCGTCGTCTTCCACGAAGCGCACGAACCGGGCGTCTTCCATTCCTTTGCGCTCAAAGTCGGACACCGGAAACAGCACCCGGTCCGAGATGTCGGTGTCCAGCGAAAACGTCAGTTCGTAATACGTGTCGGCCAGCCAGAGCACCTGGTCGTAGCCGCTTTTCAGGGCGGCGTCTGGTTGGGCGGCCTGGGCTTCCAGCACCACTTTCTGCAGTTGGTTGTACTCGAACCGGTCGGCGAGCTGGGCGGCCACTTCCGCCACCGCCGCCGCGGGGAGCCGGGCGGTGAAGTCCTGCGCAAAAAACGCCTGCTTGTGGTACACCGCGCTGCGGACCGTTTCGGCCTCGTCGATGTAGTTGCCGGCCGGCAGCAGGTGGATGTTGGCGTCCTGGTCGAGCACGGCCCGGCGAAAGACGATGGACGAAATGTGCCCCTCGCCCACCGCCCGGAAGCTGATGATGATGCGCTTCTGGCCCACTTCCAGCTCCGTCTGGTCGGGGTCTTCCACGATGGACGGGTTGAAAAAGGCTGCCGACTCGATGGAGTATTCGTGGGTGAAGTAGGAGCCCAGCAGCAGCTTGCGGTAGGGCTCGACTTTCTCAAAATCCAGGCCCAGCGCCGGAAACAGCTCCTGCAGCCGGGCGCAATGGCGGTTGAGCACCCGGGTGATGTTGCGGTGCCGCTTGGAGTACTCCTGCAAAATGGGCGAGATGGTGCTGAACACGTCTTCCTCGCTCAGCGCCATCACGCGGCCAATGACTTGTCGGGCCCGCTCCTCGCCGTAGAAAAAAAAGCGGGCAATGACCCGCTTCATGTCCGGGTACACCTTTACGGTGGCTCTCTCAAGGGTTAAGCGCATGAATTTTATATGAATAGCTAGAAGTGAATAGCAAGATGGTCAATTGCTGTCAATAAGCGTCTTGTTGGCGGTCTGGCTACTTATTGCCTCTGAATGAGTACACCAGCAACAAGAATGCTGAAGGAACAGCTGCAACCGTGCCCCGCCCGACGCCGGCAGTGGTTAGCCAGGGTCACAAAGCGGCGCAGGGCGCTCAGGAAGCCGGAGCCAGGCCGTGGAGCACGGCAGTGGCGTTTTGCACCGCGGTGACGAAGCCGGTGCTTCCCCCGCTGGGCATTTCGGCGGCCACGGGCAGCACCAGCACGGGCACGGGGCAGCGCGCCAGCAGTTGGGCCGTCACGCTGCGGTGGAACAGCTCGCCCACGTAGCTGCGCTGGCGGGCCAGCACCACCACCAGGTCGGCCCGAAGGTCCTGCACCGCGGCCAGCACGCCCTCGGCGTAGTTTTCGTGCTCGAAGCCGCGCAGCTCCGGCACGGGCAGCCCGTCCACGAGGCTGCTGGCCTGCACGGCCCGCAGGGCCAGGGCGCAGCCTTCGTCGTCCTCGACGCCGCTCGACACGTGCGCCACGACTAGTTCGGTGCCGGGCAGGGCCAGCAGCGGGCGCAGGGCCTGGGCATCCGCGGTCAGCACGAAGGGCTCCCGGTCGGCGGCAATCAGGATGCGGCGCGGCGGGTGGTCGGTGGGGGTATTGGGCGCCACCACCAGCAGTGGGTAGTTGCCGGCCCGCAAAATATCGGCGCAGGATGTGACCAGGTCGGCGGCGGCGGGGTGGGCCTCGTCGGGCTGGCTGAGCACGAACAGGGCCGGCTGGTAGCGGTTGGCCAGGTCCTGGGCCACGGCCGGCAGCAGGTCGGTGGCCACTTCCACGGTGGCCACGGTGCGCAGGCCCTCCGCCTGCTGGTAGAGAATGGCCGCCGTATCGGTCTGGCGCTCCAGCTCTTGCTGGTGGTAGCCCTGGGCGATGAGGTCGTTGGGGTCAAACAGCGAAGCGCGGTTGACGTGCAGCAGCACCAACCGGCCTTCCAGCGCTTGGGCCAGGGTGTCGGCGTACTGAATGGCGTAGTGGGCGGGCGGGTAGAAACCCGCGAAGACAATGAGGCTAAGGGACATGGGACGAGGCGTTTGGTCCGGCAAAGCCGGAAAGTGGGAATCGACGTGGAAAGAGAAAAGCGGCTTCACCGGGCTAGGTGGTAACGACGGGCCCCCTGATGCTTAAGATTCATGTGTCCGCCGCGTTAGTGGGCGACGACCATCTCCTGGCTTTGCCGCAGCAGCCAGTTGATTTTGGTCATGCGGTGCATCTGGTCGTAGGCCGTCAGGTCGCCATTCCCTATTTGCGCATCCAGCAGGTCGTGGAAGCGGTGGTTTCCGGGGAAAGCCCGCTTAACGTTAAGCAGCGTCAGTACTTGAATGGGGGCGGCGGCTCTGGCACTGAAATACACGTCCTCCCGGCCCGGATTTTTACCGGCCGCGAGCTGCGTCACCCGGTACAGCAGCAACTCTTCATCGGGGTTGAGGATGGGCAAATGATAGTAATCGGTCGCGAACCGGTAGTTCTGGCCCTCACAATCGCGAAACCCAAACAGGCTGTCTTTGGCCACCTGATAGGGCTTGCCCCCGTGCACCACCGTGACGTAGGGCCGGCCCATGAATTCGTTCATGCGCAGCTTGTGGGTTTCGGTTTTGCAGTCCACGGCCAGCGTGAGGCGATGGCCCAGGAAATCAGCGGCCGACCGGTAGAGCCCGCTGCCCAGCGGGGCGGTCTGTCCCCGGGTGCTGATAGCCCCGGCAAGCAGGCTCAGGAAGGCTAAGAAAAGAGTTTTCATGGCAAATTCTGGTTAAGTGCGACGGTCAGAAGGCGGCCTTCCCTCGGACTGTCGGACGGGGAACGCCGGGAAAATGCCCGTTGGTCGTGGCCGGGGGTCCTGTCGGGCTGCGTAGTGCCGTAAAATTCCGCACGGGCCGCACCCGCTGCCATGACGCTACTGGCCGAAGTACATGATTCTTGTCATGTTGCCCGCGCCGAGGTACCGCCCCCAGCAACCTTGCTTGCATTGGCCTGCCCCGCTCTCAAGGGTGAGACCGAAACCGCCAGACTTGGGCCACCTGTCCGCCCCAGGCCCGCAGCTCGCCCCGGTAGGAAGAAAACAGCAGGTGCAGCCCGCCCACCCAGCCCGCCGAGCCCACCCAGCCGGCCAGCACATCGGAGGGGGAATGCACGCCCAGGTACACGCGGCTCCAGCCCACGCCCAGCAGGAACAGCTCGCCCAGCACCCACACCGGCCACCGGCCCCGGCGGCTCGCCACCAAAAAGCCCAAGGCCACCGCCAGCGCGGCAGAACCCATGGCGTGCCCGCTTGGGAAGCTATAGAACGGGGCCGGGACCAGCGTAGTCCACAGCGCCGGCCGGGCTCGCCCAAACACCGTTCTTACCAGCGCGTTCAGCACCATGGCCCCGCCCACCGACGTCAGGAAAAAGGCCGCGTCCAGCCGCCGGCCCAAGGCCCATAACCCCGCCAGCAGCGCGGCGGTCAGAGCCCGCATCGCGGGCGGGCCGCCGGCCGTGCTTAGCGCCCGGGCCAGCCAGTTCAGTGTGGGCGTAGCGTGCTGATGCAGCGTTTCCAGGAGGTAGTGGTCGCCTGGAAAGTTTTTTTCCTCCCAAATTTCTTCCGCTATTTTGATAAACACCAGCCAGGGGGCCACAAAGCCGAGCAGCATCAGCCAGACCAGCGCCCGCCGCCCGCGCAGCGTCCGGCGTAGCCCCAGGTAAAGCCGCCACCAGGGCCTCCGGTCCCGCCACCGCCCGCGCAGCGCGGCCGTAAGCCGCTCAAAACTTGCGGGCATGGCAGGCCGAGCAGCCAGCCGCTGTGGGCAGGGCGTATGCTTGCCGGAAACGGTGGTAAGCGCGGTGAATAAGCTGGCCCAAAATTCGCGAAGCTGCTAGGCAAGGAGCTGAAAGCGCGCGACCAAAATCACTTGCATGCCACCAAGGCATCGGTGCGAGCGCTGGCGCAAAAGCTGCACGACGTGCTGGGCAAGCAATACGAGGGCGCGGTGCCCCAATGGCCGTCGGTGCGCCCATTACTGGCCCCGGCTCTGGCATGAACATCGTCATCACCCTCACCCAGAACCCGTCCATAGATAAAAACACCGTCGTGACGCGCATGGTGCCGGAACAAAAGCTGCGCTGCGAGTCGCCGCAAGTGGCGCCGGGCGGCTTGGCTGGCAACGCAGTACGCGTCTTTTTAAGCCAAGAATCCAGATGCCGGGCAGGACGCAAGACGTACCAGAGGCACAATGACTGGCATCCGGGATTCTTTTTAGGGAGCCGTTTAAATCGCTGCCTTATTCTCCAGTAATAGTTGCAGCAGCAACTCCCGCGCCCGGAACAGTTGTGCTTTTACGGTGCCGAGGGGCGCTTGCAGTTCCGTTGCTACTTCCGCATAGCTCAATTCCTCAAAGTAGCGCAGGCGTACGAGCCGGGCATATTGGGCCGGCAACCGGGTGATTACCCGCTGGACCACCTCAATGCGCTGTTGCCGGATAAACGCCTCCTGCGGATTGGGGGCGTAGTCGCGCACGTCCAGCAGGATGCTATCCCCGTCGCCCGACTTTACAGCGGCATTAAGCGACTGGATTTTCAGTTTTTTGCGCCGGACAAAATCGATGCAGCTATTGGTGGTGATGCGGAACAACCAGGTGCTGAACGCAAACCGGGGCCGGTAGCGGGATAAGTGCCCGAAAGCCTTGGCAAAAGCTTCCATGGTCAGGTCGTCGGCATCGTCGGTGTCGTGCACCATGCGCAGCGTGATACGATAAACGGACTTGCGATAGCTGCGCAACAACGCTTCATAAGCCTTGCCGCTGCCGTCTAAAGCCGCCTGAATCAGGAACAGGTCGCGTTGGGCTTTGGGCGAAAACACGCGTTTAATTTCGGTCTCAACGATAGGTGCAACGGGAAGCATAAGCAGTGGAGAAAGAGCAGAATTTAAAAAATGCGCGTACCGCGTTCATTCGGTATGCGCTGCCAGTTGTGAGGTCCGGCCACAAGTGGCTGTGGCAACTGCCGGGCCCAGTTGGTAGGCCGGATTCGGATGGTTGCGGGGTAACGTATGGTCAACCAGCGGAAAAAGGGTTTGGTCCGGAATAGATTAGTTAGGCTCCATTGCAGGAAAAAAGAAGTAGGGTGACCCGCGCCGCGCCAAACGCTGACACGCACGGCCCCCCAAAATGCAGCACCCGAGACTCGCGCAGCACCGTCCACAAGGAGCGCAGCTCCCGCCGACGAGTGCTCAGACCGGCCAGGAAGCGCTGCTCGTCCCGCTGGGTGGAACTAACTGCGGGCAGCGCCGGCATCAGTCGTCATTACCACTCTTTTTCTCGCCGCTGGCTTTTGAAAGCACCGCAGGCCGGACAGGGAGCAGCGGCCCGACATGCAACGTGCCCGCGACCGGTTGCAGCCGGCCCAAATGGGTTTGGGGTTGCAACCCGGTGGAGGGCACGTTGAGCGGGTGGCTGCGGAGGGCCTACAGGGCGTTCAACAGCTTAATAATTTGACGCTTGCGCTTGCCCAGTTTGGCTTGTAGGCGGCTTACCAGCTCGTGGCCTTTGCCTTCTACATAGGTAAGGTCATCGTCGGTGAGGTGGGTGTATGCTTGTTGCAGCTTGTCTTTGAGCAGGTTCCAGTCACCGCGCAGACGCAGGCGTTGGTCAACGCGGAAGTCGCGGAAGTGTTGGCGGCGCTCGACGCCTTTCTTGGAATACAGCAGGATTCCAACGACCGCGCCTACGCCGGCTCCGGCCAGGGCGGTGAGCAATACCTTACCGGTGGTGTTTTTGGGGGTTTCGCACGTCATACTGTGCGGACTAAAAAAGTGGATAATGGAGCCGCCGGCCAACTTAGGCGCTTGGCTTTTGGGGTTTAACAAAGGTTGCGCCCCCGTCCGCCGCGCTGCGCTGACTTTCACCCGACCAAATGATGATATTTGTCAAATCCGGTAAAT
>Ga0123336_10000393_pt1 | contig 44720 bp, 33 predicted proteins | sample SSSSmetaG_FD_96466 | JGI IMG/M metagenome (GOLD analysis project Ga0123336, IMG submission 96466) | Glacier valley bacterial and archeal communities from Borup Fiord, Nunavut, Canada, to study Microbial Dark Matter (Phase II) - ​SSSS metaG | ecosystem: Environmental > Aquatic > Freshwater > Ice...
ACGTATCGAGCATGACCGCCAGCTCGCCGGTGCGCGTGCTGCCGATGCTGCCTTCGTAGGCGCCGGAGTGCGGGCCATGCGGGACGCCGGCTGGATGGTGCGACACACTGCCGGGCGCGACTCCGCGACGCGAGGTGAAGTTGCCGTCGCAATAGAAAATGAGCTCGTCGCAGTGGACCGACGTGTGTGGGTACGGACATGGAATGGCGTCGGGGTGGAAGTCGACCGGCCGCGGCACGAAGCTGCAGATGAGCGCGCCTCGGGTGGCGAAGGTGCCGTGCCACGTCGGTGGCAGATGCACCATTCCGACCCGCGGCTGAAACTTCAAGATCGGAAAGACAAACGGATAGACGCTGCCGTCCCAGCCGACCACGTCGAGCGGCGGATGCGGATGACGAAAGCCCGTGAACTGACCGTTGCGCTTGACCACGCTCTCGTCGATGCCTTCGTCCATCGGGCCGACGAACTCCGGCCGCCGAAAATCGCGATGACAGAAGGGCGCGTCCATGCGCAACTGGCCGACCTCGTTGCGCCACTGCGACGGCAAATGCAGAGAGCCATGGCACTCGATGCTGAGCCAGGTCTGCTGCAAGGACGCATTGGGAATGAAGCGATGCAGGAGACCCCGTGGCACGGAGACATAGTCGCCAGCGACGAAGGGCAAGTCACCGAGCGGCGAGCGCAACAGGCCGCCTCCTTCGTGGATGTAGAACAGATCGTCGCCGTCCCCGTTGGCGAAATACACCGGATCGGGCGCGTCGGGATGAACCAGCGACACGGTCACGTCGGCGTTGAACAACAGCGGCACGCGCCCGTCGACGGCCGGCCCACCGCGACGTGGCAGATCTTGCGAGCGATAGTGTCGTCGCATGAGCGGCCGCGCCGACGGAGCCTCGGGTGGCGCCCAGCCGTGGGTGGTCTCGATGGGGAGCGCCACGTGCGGGCGCTCCTCGTGATAGAGCAGCGTGTAGGGTCCGTCGAAGCCGTCGCGGGTCAGACACTCTTCGTAACGCAGGTGGCCGTTGCCGTCGCGCAGCACCGTATGGTGCTTGGGTGGCACCGTGCCCACGACCACGCGGTCGAGCATTAGGAGATGCGTCCTTCCATGCGGTGCTGGCGCTCGATGCTCTCGAAGAGCGCGCGAAAGTTGCCGGCGCCGAAGCCCTGGCTGCCTTTGCGCTGGATGATCTCGAAGAAGAATGGGCCGGCTTCTTTGTCGTGGTGCAGGCCGGCCGCCTCTTTGAGGAAAATCTGCAGCAAGTAATGGCTCTCTTTTTCGCCGTCGACGAGGATCTGCAGCTTGCGTAGCTGTTCGATGTCTTCGTCGATCTTGCCGACGGTGAGCGTCTTCAAGCGCTCGGGCAACATGTCGTAGTAGGTGCCCGGCGTGGGCATGAACTCGACTTCACGCGCCAAGAGGCCCTCGACGGCGCTCAAGATGTCTTTGACCGCCAGCGCCGAGTGCTGGATGCCGTCGCCGCGGTGATCGTCGCCGAAGATGTTGATCTGCGACTCTTTGAAGAAGGGTCGGAAGGGCTCGTTGTTGGCGAACTTGACGCCCGAGTGACGATCCCACATGACGGTCGACTTGAGGCCCGAGCCCTGGCGCGCGTCTTTGCCGGCGATGTCGGTGGTGTGGAACTGCACGGTCCAGAACCGCTCGAAGCCGAGGACATGCTCCATCCACAAGAGCGCCGGCGACATGGTCTGGAAGTTGGCCGTCAGATGATCGATGTGCGAGAAGCCAAAGCGGTTGTGGCCGCCTTTGTGCTCGGCGTGGGCGACGAAGCCGGGAAACTGCGGCCGGTAGCCTTTGCGCTCGACGAAGCGGAAGGTGGTGTCGCCGAACGCGGTCGTCATGTTGAACATGGCGAGGGAGCCGTGATCGTCGGAGAAATGCTGGATGTCGTGGATGATGGTGCCGCCGCGCTCGTCGACGACGCGGAACGTACGCTCGATGTCCTCGACCTCGAAGACCACCGTGCCCACGCCTTCGGGGTGCTTCTTGAGCCAGCGCCAGGCGCGGCCGCCTTCGCCGACGGGCTCGGCGATGACGAAGGTGGCGCCGCCGGCAGAGAACACGGCCGACCGCTGGCGGCCTTCGCGCTCGAGCTCGGGGCCGGACAGGCCCGTCTCGGCGAAGTCGAGCTTTTCGGTGAAGAAGCGCCGGGTGCGCTCGAGGTCGCGGACGTAGTACTGCAGGGCCTCGATCTTTTTGATGCCGAGGCCGCCCGTGGTGGTCATTTTGACTCCTTGTGCGGGGCGTCTGGTTGGTTCGTGGCGTGTGCGGCGATGAAGGCGGGCAAGGTGGCGACATGGGCGTCGACACGGAGCAGCGTCGGATAGGCCTCGAGCGGAACCTCGAAGCGCCGCGCCGTGGCCAGCTGCGGCACCAGACAAATATCGGCCAGCGAGACGTTGTCACCGACGAGGAATTTGCCGGCCAGCGGTGCTGCGGTGGCTTCTAGAGCGCCAAGTCCGTGACCGATGAATTGGTGCAGCCACGCCTTCTTGGCCGCCGCGCCCATCTCGCCGCCGCCGGCAAGGCCTTCGATCTGGTTGAGGACCGGGATGTTCTGCATCGGCTGGATGCCGGAGTTGACGATCTCGCTCAGCTGCCGCACGCGGGCGCGCAGGATGGGATCGCGCGGCAACAGCGCCGGCTCGGGATGCACTTCGTCGAGATACTCGATGATGGCCAAGCTCTGCCCCAGCTCAATGGCTTTGCCGTCGCTGGTGAATGACAACGTCGGCACTTGCGCCATTGCATTGCGGGCACGGTAGCCCGGCTGGAGCTGGTGGCCGCCGCCCTCGACGATGTTGACTGCCACGTAGGTGTAGTCGAGGTTCTTGAGCCTGAGCGCCAGCCGAACGCGCCAGGACGCCGAGCTGCGCCAGTAGCTGTAGAGGGTGTAGGTCATGGGTTCAGCCTTGGGGTTTGACGACCGTTTGTTGGATGGAGCCGAACAGACTTCCGCCGTCGTCGGCGAGGACTTCGATGGTGACGCGGTCGCCGTAAGTCAGAAACGGCGTCGACGGCTTGCCTTGTTCGATGGTCTCGATCATGCGGCGCTCGGCCAGGCAGGAGATGCCACGGGCGCGGTCGACGTTGGACACGGTGCCCGAGCCCAGAATCGTGCCGGGGCCGAAGGCACGCGTCTTGGTGATGTGGGCGATGAGGTCGTGAAACGAGAAGTGCATGTCCTGGCCGGCGTCGCAATCACCGACGAGGACGTCGTTGTGTGTGACGCGCACGCGTAGGTGCAGGCGACCGTCGCGCCAGGCTGGGCCGAGCTCGTCGGGGGTGACGGCGAAGGGGGCGAACGCCGTGGCGGGCTTGGACTGGAAAAAGCCGAAGCTCTTGGCGAGCTCGTTGGGGACCAGGTTGCGGAGGGTCACGTCGTTGCAGAGCGTGACCAGGCGAATGTGCGGCTCTGCGCCGTCGCTGGTGGTGCCGCGTGGCGTGTCGCCGAGGATCACGCAGACCTCGGCTTCGAAGTCGAGACCCCAGGCCGGGTCGACGAGCGGGATGCCGTCGCGCGGGCCGAGAAGGTCACTCGAGCCGCCCTGATAGACCAGCGGATCGGTGCGCAGTGTCTCGGGTGGCTCGGCGCCGCGCGCTTTGCGGACCAAGATCACATGGTTGAGAAACGCCGATCCGTCGACCCACTCGTAGGCGCGGGGGAGCGGGGGGCCAAGCGCGTCCCAGTCGAGCGGTTCACCGGCTGTCCGACCCTCGTCGACGGAGAGCTGCAACGCCGCCAGTTGCAGGGCGCTGTCGGGCCAGTGATCGAGCGCAGCTTGGAGATTCGGTGCGACGTGTGTGGCGCGGGCAAACACCGCGTGATCGCGGCGTACCACCACCAAGGCTCCGTCGCGTGTGCCGTCACGCAGTGTGGCTAGGATCATGACCGGCGGGACTATACCTTACGACATCAATAATAAAAGCAGACCAGGCCCGAGCTCGACGCCGAGGCCGATTCGAACCAGCCGCGCAGATCGCCGAGGACCGAAATGACCTGCTGGTCGACCTTCGGCACGGCGCCGTTTTTCATGGCCATGAGCGCGTGCTCGATCTCGTCCGACGTCAAGGCGCCGCCGGTGGGTAGGCCGCGCGGTGCCGGGATGGGCAGCGGCCACTGACCACGCAGGAACGTCGCCGTCGAGAGCACGGTGCCGAGACCCCAGCCTTTGAAGACCGGATCGAGATGACGTACCAGCCAATGATCGTCGACCGATTCGGTGAAGCGGTTGGCCTGCTTCTGGCCGAAGTGCGCGCACAAGAGCTCGAGCGCCCACGCATAAGGGGTCGGATGGTCGGGCTTTCTGATCTCGCCCACGCAGAGGTGGTCGAGCGCGTGACCCAGCGACGGCGCTCCGGCGGCAATGGCGCTGGCCTGGTCGTTTTGGTAGTCGGCCAGATACTGCTTGTTCATGGACTTGATCTTCTCGAGCTCGGGCACGTTCTTGCTGCCGAAGAAGCTGCGGAGGGACTCGAGGCGGACTGCGTAGGGGACGATGCCGGGCATGCGCGCATCATATCCGATCGGTTTCAGCGATGCGATGCGCGACGAAGGCGGTCGGACACCGCCAGCCAGGCTTCACCGTCGGGGACGGCCTCGGCCAAGATCAGACTACAACGTGCGTCGAGGCGATGCAGGGCGGCGTAAAGACCGTGGGCGTAGGCGTCGGGATCGGCCGCCAGGACCTCGACCGTCGCGGTGCCGGCAGCGATCGGGCCGAGGGCCAGCACGCCGACGCGCTGTGTAGCGGACGCCAGCGTTGCGAGCAGCTGGGCCCGTGGCAGTACGCGCAGCTCGGCGTGTGGCGCGTAGTGTCGGGGGTCGAGGCCGGGCGACGCATGGGGCGCGTCGGGCTCCGGAGCGGGAGCGGCCACGATCAGATCCGGCAACAGCTCGCGCAGCGATGACAGAGAGACTGCACCAGGCCTGAGGAGGCGCGGGCGGAGATCCGATAGGTCGACGACGGTCGATTCGATGCCGGCCGCGCACGCGCCACCGTCGAGAATGAGCTCGACCTCGTCGCCGAGCGAGGCGGCTACATGCGCCGCGGTGGTTGGCGACAGCGTCTGATAGCGATTGGCGCTGGGTGCGGCCAGCGGCGCCCCGACGGCAACGAGCAGCGCTTGTGCCACCGGATGACGCGGCGCACGCACTGCCACCGTCGGGCCACCACCGCTCACTGCAGCGGGGACTGCAGCCGTACGCGGCAACACCAGCGTCAACGGGCCCGGCCAGAACCGTTGCGCCAGCAAAGCGGCTGCGGGCGGCCAGCGCGCACATAGCGACTCGATCCCGTCGCTGCTCTGCACATGGACGATCAAAGGATGGTTGGCCGGCCGGCCTTTGGCGGCAAAGATCCGTCGCACCGCGACTTCATCGAGCGCCACGGCGCCAAGGCCGTAGACCGTTTCCGTCGGAAAAGCGACCAGGCCTCCGCGCCGCAAGATCGTCGCTGCTTCGGCGATGGCGGCAGCGTCAGCCTGCAGGATCCGGGTCACGGCTTGGAACGGTCGGCGCGGATATTGTGTTTCTTGAGCAGCCGATGAAGGTAGATGCGGGCGATGCCACCCTGCCGCGCAGCCTCGGAGACATTGCCGCCCGCGGCGCGCAACAGCTTCTCCAGATAGGCGCGTTCCCAGGTGGAGATGAGACGCTCCTTGGCCGTTTGAAAGTCGCCTTCGTCCTGCGTGTCTGGCGCGTTGCCGGCCACGCTCTCGAGGCCCAGCAGCTCCGGTCCGAGCTCGGTCCCGCCAGGCGGCATGACCGCCAGCGCCCGCTCGATGGTGTTCTGCAGCTCGCGGACATTGCCCGGCCAGTCGTATTCGGCGAGCAAGGCCAGCGTCGCTGGTGGTACCGTGACCGCACGCCCGCTTTGGTCGGCAAAATGAGCGATGAAGTGCCGCACCAGCATTGGCAGATCCTCCTTGCGCTCACGCAGCGGCGGCAAGCGGATTCGCACCACCGCCAGACGATGAAACAGGTCCTGCCGAAACCGGCCCTGGCGTACGTCCTCCGTCAAATCGCGATTGGTGGCGGCAATCACCCGCACGTCGAAGTCGCGATACTTCGACGACCCGACGGGCTTGACCTGGCGCTCTTGCAAGGCGCGCAAGAGGCGCGGCTGTGACTCGGTCTCGAGCTCGCCGACCTCGTCGATGAAGAGGGTGCCATGGTCGGCCTGTACGAAGGCGCCGTCACGGCTGTGGACGGCATTGGTGAAGGCGCCTTTTTCGTGGCCGAACAGCTCCGACTCGATGAGCGATCTCGTCACCGCGCTGAGATCACAGACAGCAAATGGCCCTTTTCGGCCACTGTGGCGGTGCAACGCCTGCGCACAGAGCTCCTTGCCGGAGCCGGTCTCACCGACGATGAGCACGGTAGCGTTGGTGGGCGCGACGCGCTCGAGCAGCCCATAGATCTCCTGCATCTTGGGCGAGGCGCCGAGCAGATCGCCGAAGCGATCTCGCGTGGGTGTGACGACGGTGGCCACGATCTGTAAGAGCGTCGAGCCGACGCGCAGCATCGCGCCCTCGGCCAGCTCGCAGTCGACCACCTTGAGGCCGCCGAGGAAGGTGCCGTTCTTGGATCCGGCGTCGCGGAGCTGAATTCCGGCGCCATCGACGATCAGATCGAAGTGATGGCGCGAGACGCCGGGATCGGTCAACACCAGGGTGGAGTCGGGGTGTTTACCGACGGAGATGGCCCCGGGCTGCAACGAGATGGTGCGGCCGCGTTCCGGCCCGCGCACCACCACCAACGACAACCCCGCCGGATCGGCCAGCTGACCCGGTTCGGGCACGAAGGTCTTGGTCGGCGGTCCAGACTGCCAATCGGAGGACATCGGCGGGCACATTAGCATCCTGCCGCTACGGTTAGTAGACGCGAAGGACGACGTTCTCCGTTGGTGACACCGTGATGATGCCGAGCTTGGGATGGATGGCGATGCCGGTGGGCGTGTTGAGGAGCGGGGCCAGCATGGGTTGCGCTGGGTCGGTGGGACGGACGATGGCGTCGTAAGGAGAGCCGACCCAGTTGCTCGCCAGGCGATCGGTGGCGATGGCGCTGAGCGCGATACGACGGATCATGTGTGCGGTGGCATCGGTGACGAAAAGGGAGCCTTGGCCGTCGAGAGCGAGGCCGGTCGGGGCTCCGAAGCGGGCCTGCATAGCGGCGCCTTCGACGGAGTCGCTACCCCCGCTGTATTTGCCGGAATAGGTGGTGACGAAGAGGGTGCCAGTCAGGTTGATGGCACGGACGGTGTGGCCGAGGACGTCGGCGACGTAGAGCGTGTCACCGTCGATGGCCATCCCGGACGGGCCGCCCAGCTCGGCCATGTTGAGCGCGCCATCGACGTCGTTGTTGCCGGCGGCGTTGAGGCCGGCGAGCACGGTCACGCTACCATCGGTGACGGAGACGGCGAAGATCTGGCCGGCGGCGCCGTCGCTGGCCAGGAGCTGGTTGCGGGTGGAATCGTAGACCAGGCCACTGAGGGTGGTGAATTTCCGTCCCGTGCCACAGTTGCGGGTGCTGTTGGCCGAGAGCGTGCCGAGCGTATGTTGGATGGTGTCGTAGACGCGGATCATGCAGTTGCCGGTGTCGGCGATATAGAGCTTGTCGCCGGCAAGCGCGATGCCGGTCGGTCCAAGGAGGGTGCCGTTGTCGCCGTCGGCGTCGGTGTTGCCAGGCGTGTGCTTCAAGTTGACCAGCGTCGAGACAGTGGTGGCGTCAGGCGCGCCTTGGACGACGCGGATGGCGTTGTTCAACGTGTCGGAAACATAGATGTCGCCGGCGGGGCCGATGGCGACGCCGTTGGGTGCGGAGAAGGTGGCGATGTCCGGATGTCCGTCGGTGCCGCCGACGCGACCGGGATGGCCGCCGAGGGTGGAGAGGCGGCCGGTGCCGAGGTCGAGGAGGCGTACCTGTGCGGCGCCTTCGTCGAGCACCGCATATTGGGTGGCGCTGATGGGCACGATGTTGGTCGGGGTGCGGAAGCCGGCGTGGGTCAGGTCGCCGTCGACGGGGCCGAAGCTACTGTCGCCGGCCAAGGTGGTCATGGCCGTGGTGGCGAGCTCGTAGCTGCGGATGACGCGGTTGTAGATGTCGGCGATGAGGATGTGGGTGCCATTGCTGTCGAGCGTGATGCCGGTCGGCGTGTTGAGCCCGGACAAGATGCCGGTCTTGTTTTCCGCGCCGGCCACGCCGGGTCCTCCGGCCGTGACCGGTCGGTGGCCAGCGACGGTGGTGACGGTGTGGGTGGCGCCCACGAGGTCGATGGTGCGGAGCTGGTTGTTCTGTTGATCGGCGACGTAGAGCAGGGTGCCCACCACCACCAGGCCGGACGGTTGGTTGAAGGTGCTGACGGTAATGCCTCCGTCGTCGTCGCCGGTCTTGTGAGGCACGCCGGCGATGACGTCGACTTTGTCGCCTGCGACGTCGATCTTGCGGATGGTATCGCTGCCCCATTCGCTGACATAGAAGGCGTCGCTGCCGTCGTAGGCGAGGCCGTAGGGATTCTCGAAGCGCGCCGCGGCGAGGTTGCCACCGGCAGTGCCCTTGGAACCGCAGCTGCCGGCAAACGTCGACACCATCTTTGCCGCGAGGTCGAGCCGGCGGATGCAGTGGTTCATCGAATCGGTCAGGTACACCTTGGTGCCGACGCGCACCATCTGCGTGGGGTTGAAGAAGGTGGATTTTTCGAAGGTGTCATCGATGGAGCCAGACGTTTTCTTGCTGCCCGCCAGGAGGCTGATCTGTCCAGTGGCAAGATCGATGCGGCGAATGACGAAGTTGCGGGTGTCGGCCACCAAGAGGGCACCCGTGTCGTCGATGACCGCACCGACGGGACTGGAAAAGCGCGACCGGTCGCCGAGGTCGTCATGAAAGCCAGCGCCGCCGTTGAGCCCGGCCAGGATGTCGACGCGGTTGGACTGCGCGCCCACGCATTCCCCCGCGTGGGGGCCGGCGCTGTCGTGAAAGCGACGTCCGCCACCGACGCTGAGACCGTCCGGCGCACAGTTCGCGTCGGCAAAGGTGCAATAGCCGCTCTGACACTTCGGTGTGTCGCCGGCACCGGCACATTGTCCGTCGCTGGTGCAGGCAAATTCGTTGGGCAATGACTTGCACGCAGAAGCGGCCAAAACAACGAACAGAACAGCGCAGATCCCCAGGCTAAACAGAGCTCGCATCGGCCTTTGAAGTTATCACAGCTGCCCTGGTCGCTTGACGGTCGCTTGCGGGGTGCCGACGGGACACTTGATGAGACACTTGCTTGATCCACGCTGGCCAAGTCACGTACTGTGAAGTCTGATGAAAAGACCGGCGACGTGGCCAGGCCTGTTCGCATGCGTTTGTTTCGCGTTGCTTGCGTTCTCCAGTGTGGCCAGTGCCAAGCCGCCCGTCACCAAGCGGCCGATGATTCCCGAGGCGCAAGAGCACTACGACGCCGGCCTCAAGCTCTACACCGCCGGCGATTTCCCGAAAGCCATCGAGGAGCTGCTGGCGGCAGATCATCTCGATTCGCGGCCCGAGGTGTTGTACGCGCTTGGTCAGGCGACCCGCAAAATGGGCGATTGTCGTCGGGCGATCTTCTTCTTCTCGGCGTATGCCGAGGTGGCGCCGACCTCGCAGGCGGCCAGCGCGGCACGGTTGCAGATCAATCGGTGTCTGGCGGAGATCGGTTCGGGGCCGCAGCCGACGACGCCCGCCACGCCGAAGACCAACGATCCCAAACCGCCCGAGACCATTCCGCCCGTCGAGCCGCACGTCGAGCCGCCAGTGGTGGTGGTCAAACCCGCGGGTCGTCCGGTGTCGCGGGATCCGCTGGCTGGTGCGCTCCTCGGTGGGGGGCTCGGGGTCTGTGCGGCGGGTGGAGGCCTCATCGGCTGGAGTGAGAGTCTGCTCGGCAATGCCGGTACGTCGCTGAACGCGTACGAATCGGCCAAAGGCGCCACCGGCATCCGCGTCGGCGGCGGCGTGTTGCTCGGCGTCGGCGGCGCGGCGATCCTCGGTAGCATCATTCGCTACGCGATCCTCGCTCGCCGACGGTAACCAGGCACCGTTCGGTGTTCTAGCTCGGCGGCTTGGCGCTCTCGGGATCGAACCGGGGGACGACGCGCTTGGTGGCCGGCGTGGTGGGTTGCTTCGGCGACGTGCGCTTCTTCGGCGGTGTGGGGGCTGGCGGCGTGGTAGCGGGGGGCGTGGTTGGCGGCGTGGCGACCGGCGGTGTCGTCGCTGGTAGCGTCGGAGCCACCAGCGGTGTCGTCGGTGGGACGGCCACGGGCGGCGTGGCGGGTGGAACCGCGACTGGCGGCGTCGTGGGTGGAACAGCGACTGGCGGCACCGCGGTCGGGACGTTGGTCGAAGCAGGCGACGCCACGACTGCTGGCGGGCTTCGCCGCACCACCACGGTCGTCACCGACGCCACCACCACCGCACCCACCGCCACCGCAGCCCACAAGCGGGTCCGTCTTGGCGGCGCCAGCGACGGCGCAATGCCGCTCACACTGACGCCGTCGTCCATCACGTCGCCTTCGACCACCGACGCGGTCGGCTCTGGCGTCAGGCGCTCGTCGCGCGCGTTGGCCAGTCGCAACGGCGGCAAGCTCTCGGAGAACGACTTGGCCCCAGCCACATCGGCGACGAGGGCCGCCGTCTGCGTGGCGCCGAACCCGAGCCGCGCCACCTCGCGGTCGAGATCGTCGGCCATCTCCTCCGCCGACTGATAGCGATCATCTTCGAGCCGTGCCAGGGCTTTGAGGCAAATCCGGTCGAGCTCCGGCGACGCGTCGGGGTTGTTCAGCGACGGCTTCGGCACCTTGGCCTCGCGCACGATGGCCAGCGTCAGCAGATGATCGGGTGCCTTGAAGAGTCGCTTGCCGCTGATCATCTCGTGCAACACGATGCCCGCCGCAAATAGATCGGCGCGATGGTCGATGGGCCGGCCCTCCGCCTGCTGCGGCGACATGTACGCGAACTTGCCTTTCAACATGCCCGGCTGCGTCAGATTGTCCGTCGCTGACAACGCCTTGGCGATGCCGAAGTCGAGGAGCTTCACGCGTCCGTCGTAGCTGAGCATGATGTTGGACGGGCTCACGTCGCGATGGACGATGCGCAGCGCGCCTTTGGTTTCGTGGACATAGCCGTGCGCATAGGCGAGCGCACGGCACACCTCACGCACGGTGTACGCGGCCAGGCCACACAGGTAGGGCGGCAAGCCCTTGTGCAATGAGCGGAGCACGGCGATGACGTCGCAGCCACGGACATGCTCCATGGCCATGAAGTACACGTCGCCCTCGTGCCCCAGCTCGTACACCTGCACGATGTTGGGATGGTCGAGCAGCGAGTACAGTCGCGCCTCGGCGAAGAACATCTCCACGAAGCCAGCGTCGCGGGACAGATGTGGCAGCAGGCGCTTGATGACGATATTGCGCTGAAACCCGCCCGGCCCCTCGATGCGTGCCTTCCAGACTTCGGCCATGCCACCCGTGCCAAGAAGCTCGAGCAAGATGTACCGGCCAAGGCGCTGGGGCTGCGGAGCCATTCGGGTAGATAGTGTAACGGATTTTTACGCTGCCACGCGACTCGCCAGTGCGGTATTCGCCAGGTATTCGCGAGCGATTGGGGCGTGCTTGCAGATTGGCCGGCTGTGATATGCTTTCAGCATGGGCAGTGAGGACAAATCGAGCGGCCGTCTGAATCCATTTCCGGCCTATCACTTCACGGTCGAGATCAACGGCATCGCGCACGGCTTCAAGAGCGCGTCAGGGCTCAAGATCGAGCAGGCGGTCGTCGATCTCGAAGAAGGTGGCTTCAACACCACCACCCGCAAGCTCGCCGGTCGCGTCAAGAGCCCGCCCATCGTCCTCAAAAAGGGCCTGGTGTCCGGCGACTCCGAGCTGTTCCGGCTCAAGCTCAAGCACATGAATGACATCACCGGCAAAGATGGCGCCGGCAAATCGAGTGCCTGGGTCGGACCAGACCGGTTCAGCGGAACCATCACCCAGCTCGGCCCCGACGGGTCCAACGCCAAGTGGTTCTTCGGCGGCGGCTTCATCAGCAAGTGGGAAGGGCCGGATCTCGACGCCAGCAAGAACGAGATCTCCATCGAGTCCGTCGAGATCTCGCACAATGGCCTGGTCATGATGGGCGGCGCGGGACCGCAGTACAAGAACGAGAAGCCGGCTGATCCGCCGCCGCCGCAACAGTCGAATGCCAAGACCATCAACTTCGGCACCGGCAGCGCCGACCCTGGGTCGACGGCAGCGTCGCAAGCGGTCGCCGACGACCTCAAGAAGAACCCGGACAAGAAGGTGCGCGTCGAGGGCCACACCGACGACGTGGGCACTTCGGCGTCGAACCAGAAGCTGTCGCAGGAACGCGCCGATGGCGTGCGCCGCCAGCTCATCTCGCAAGGCGCCAAGCCGGAGCAGGTCACCGCCATCGGCTTCGGCGAAGACAAGCCCATCGCCGACAACAAGACGGCCGACGGCCGCGCCAAGAATCGCCGCGTCGAAATCGTCGACGCGTAGTTCTAGGCTCAGCCCCCTTCTTGGAGGGCCCTCGGACGTGATACAGTCTCGGTCCCGGGCTTTTCCGATTCCATTGCAAGGGAGCTACGCGTGGCTGACAACGATCGTCCCTCCAAACCCCAAAAGCCGAAGTCGCAGCAGCAGCCGCCAGGGAAGAAGAAGGACGATTGGGACGACGCGGCGCCACTGGCGGGCGACGACGCCGAGGAGACCCTCGACTTTTCGGAGCTCGACAGCTTGTTGTCCGAGGAGCATACCGGGCCCATTGCCGTCGCTGCGCCGCCTGAGCCAGTGGCCGCCGCCGACGACGCGCCCGAGTTCGACGAAGGGGGCACCAGGCCCGGCATCGATGTCAGTGCCCTCGAGCGCGTCGATCGCGAGGCGCAGTCGGAGGCCTGGGACACCGGCGCCGAGACGGTGCTGCAGCCTTCGCGCGCGCGGTCGCTGACGCCGCCGCCGCCGCTACCCACCCGGCCACGGTCGCTGACGCCGATGCCCACGCCACCGTCGCTGCCCGACCCGCCCGCGCCCGATGAAGTCGAGCCGAGTCGGGCCAAACACGCCAACGGCGACTCGCCGCAGGCCTTGGCCGCGCTGGCCCGTGAGCGTGCCAAGCAGCCGCCCCGCACCACGCCGGTGCCGCCGCCACCAGAGCCCACCAGCGACGACGACTATCGCTCGGCGCTCGATGATCCTGCGCCACCAGTGGCCGACGAAGAACGCTCGCCGCTCAATGACAAGAACCTGTTCCGCACCGAGTCGCAGCGCCTGGCGCGGGCCCGTGATTGGCAGGGCCTGGCAGGCCTCACCAGCGCCGTTCTCGACGGTGGATCGTGGGCTGCCGTGCCGGAGACGCGTGCGGCGCTGTATGCCGATCTTGGTCGCATCTATCGCGATCGCCTCAAAGATCTGCCGTCGGCCGAAGACGCATTTCGGCGCCTGGCGGAGATCGAGCCGGCCAACTCCGACGCGCTCGGCTTTCTGTCGGCGCGCTTCGAGGAGAACAAAGACTGGCGCGCGCTCTACGATCTGTACGGACGAGCCATCGAGGCCACCTGGGACGAGACCCAGCGACTCGACTGGACCCGCAAGACGGCCGACCTCGGGCTGCATCAGCTCGCGTCGCGCGATCTGGCCATCGAGGCCTGGGAGCGGCTCTTTCGGCTCGGCGACGCCGAAGACGAGACGGCGCGCGCTCTCTCGGAGCACTATCGCAAGGCGGGGCGCTGGGACCGGCTGGCCGAGTTCTTGGCCCGCCGCGCCGAGAGTCTCGACGGTGTGCGGCGTCTCGTGGCGTTGCGTGAGGTGGCTGAAGCCTATCTCTCCGGCATGCGCGATCAGGACAAAGCGGCCGAGGTGCTCGGTCAGATCCTGTCGGTGCGGCCTGGCGATCCCATTGCGCTTCTGGCCATGGCCCGCGTGCTGGCTCGTCGGCGTAGCTGGGAAGAGCTGGCTGGCCTCCCGATCCGTGCCAAAGATGTGAGCCCAGCGGCGCTTCTCGATCTGCGCCGTGTCGTCGCGGATGCGTTGCGGTCTGCCGACGAGCACGATCGCGCCATCGTGGTCTACGAACAGATCCTCGCCGTCGAGCCGCGCGATGTGGAGGCGCTGGCCGCCAAGCAGGACTATCTGTCGCGCTCCGGCAAGATCGAGGAGCTGGTCACGTTCTTGTCGAGCCGGGCCGATCAGGTGGAGAGCGAAGAAGAGCGCGTCAAGCTCCTCGAGCGCGCCGCCAGCGTCGCCGAAAAAGACATGGGCAACCCGCGCCTGGCGGTGTCGCTGTGGGAGAAGCGCGCGGCGTTGTCGACGGGGCGGCTCGAGGCCTACCAGGCGTTGGTGGCGCTCTATGATTCGCTCGGCGACAACGAAGGCCTGCGTCGCGCGCTCGAGGGCCAGCTGGCGTTGACCCGGCAGCCGGCGGCGCGGCTCGAGCTGTTGCGGCATCTCGGCGATCACTGCGCGCACCGGCTCTCCGACGATGCGCGGGCCGAGGTCTGCTGGCGCGAGATCCTGGCGACGGTGCCGGATGATCCCAAGGTACGCGACGAGCTGGTGGCACTTTACCGTCGGCGCGGCGACTTCGAGGCGCTCGATCGGACGTTCTCGGCGCACGCCTGGCGTTCGCTCGACGACGGGGCGCTGTTGGGCCTGTGGCGTGCGGCAGCGGCCAACGTGCAGGAGAACCTCGGCGATCCGGAGCGCGCAGTCAGGGCCTGGCAACGGGTCACCGATCTGCAGCCCACCGAGCCCGAGGCACTGGAGGCGCTGGTTCAGCATCGACGGGCGCTCGGTCAGCGTCAGCAGTTGATCGCCGCGCTCGAGGCATCGCTGAGCGCGTCGACGGGAAGCGTCGAATCCAAGATCGATCGTGCGCTGGAAATTGCGTCCTTGTGGGAGGCGGAGGGCGACGTGCCAGCGACGCTGGCGGCTTACGAGCGCGTGTTGCGCTATCAGCCGGCCAACGCGCGTGCGCTCGGTCAGCTCGGGAAGCTCCGCGTCAAGGAAGTCGGCGCCACGCAGGGTACGCTCGACGTCGCGGTGACCCACGTCGAGGGTGCGGCACGGCTGCAGTTCGTCGAGGAGAGCCGGGCGCTGTTACCCGCCGACGACAAGCTCGGGCATTTCTTCGCGCTGCGGCGGCTGTTGCGGCTCGGCGGATCGGCCCAGCTCGTCGACGAGCTGACCCGCGCGGCGGAGGCGGCCGGTGCACCGAGCGAGCTCGAGCCGGTCTATCTCGATCTGGCCGCCGACGCCACCGACGGGGATCGTGCCGCGATGCATGAGCGGTTGGCGGGCCTCTATCAACATCAGCTAAAAGATCCGGTGCGGGCGTTCTTGGTCCTGCAGGCGGCACGGCAGTCGCCGGTGGCTGGGCTCGATGAGCTGGAGCCGCTGTTCAAGCTGGCCGAAGCGACCGGCCGACACGAAGATCATCTGGCGCTGCTGGACGTCGCCGCGCGCGCCGGTGTCGACGCTGCGGTCCGAAAAGAGGCGCTCCGGCGTCGCATGCGGATCTGCGAAAAAGAGCTCAAGAGTGAAGAGCGGGCGTTCGCCGAATGTGTGCGTTTGCTGCGCCTCGATCCGCGTGATCACCAGGCACTTGTCGACGCACAGCGGCTGGCAACGGCGCGCAAGCTCTGGCGTCCGCTCGACGCGCTCTATGCCGAGCTGTGGGATCAGGCCGACTCGACGGCGCAGCGCATCGAGCTGTCGCGGGCGCGCTACACCGTCCACGCCGAGCACCTCAAAGACAAGGCCGGCGCGCTCGACCAGTTGATCATCATCTATCGTCTCGATCCGACAGCGGGCGGCATCGAGGCCCAGCTGCTGGCCGCAGCCGAGCACGACAAAGCGTGGGATCGGGTGCTGCCGATCATCGAGGCGCGCGCCCACGCGGCCGACGGAGACCGGCCGGAGACCGCCGACGAGCTTGGCCGCATCGCTGCGCTCCACGAGGAGAAACGCAAGGATCAAGCACGCGCGTTCGAGCTCTACGCCGAGGCCTTCTTGCGCCAGCCCTCGTCGGTGGATCTCGAAAAAAAGCTGGAGGCTCTGGCCGGCTCGACCAAGCGCTGGGAGGCTCTGGCCGAGACCCTGCGCGCCGCTGCGGCCCGATCGTCCAACCCGCTACGGACGCTGGAGCTGCATCGCCGCGTGGCGGCGATCTATGCCAAAGAGCTCGGTCGACCGGAGCTGGCGCTCGACGTACACCGGCGCATCTTGCAGCTAGATCCGCGTAGTTTGCCGTCGCTGGAGGTGGTCATCGCCCATCAGCGCGACGCCAAGCTGTGGCGTGAGCTGCGTGATCGTTTGCAGCAGTGGCTCGACGTGGCGGGGCCGGAAGCGGCCCTGCCCGAACGGGTGGCGCGCTCGCTGGAGATCGCCCAGATCTCGCGCGCCGAGCTGGCCGATCCCGAGACGGCACTGGCGACTTACGCCCAGGTCCTCGACGTGGACGCCGCCAACGCCGAGGCGTTGGCCGGCATTCGCTCGCTGACCGAAGGCGTGGTCGATCCGCAGCTCGAGGTGCGGCGGTTGCGCATCGAGCTCGGTCGGACCCAGGGTCCGCGTCGCGTGGAGATCCTCACCCGCTGCGCCGAGATCCAGGCCCAGCAACTCGACGACGAAGACGCAGCCATCACCAGCCTGCGTCAGCTCGTCGACGAGACGGGCACCGACGGGCCAGGCTTTGGACCGCTGTCGGCGGCCTACGAAAAGGCCAAGCGCTGGGGGGATCTGTCCGATCTCCTCGAGCAGCGCGCGCAGAAGATCACCGATCCGGCGGCGCAGCTCACCGAGCTGGAGCGCGCAGTGGCGCTCCTCGACGCGCACCCCGAGGCTGGTGCCGAACGACGGGAGCGCATCTATCGCGCGCTCCTCGATCGTCGTCCCACCGACGCGTCGACGCGCCGGCGCCTCTTGGGCCTCTATCGCAGCTCGGCGCGGCATGCTGAGCTCGTGGGCCTGTTGGAGGAGAGCCTGAAGCAGCTCTCTGGCAAGGGTCACAGCGATGGCGAAGAGCTGCGTCTGGTGGAGGACGAGCTGGTGCGCCTGCTCATCACCCTCGGCCGTCAAGCCGAGGCCGGCAAGCTGCTCGAAGCGCGTCTTGGCCGCGACCCAGGCGACGTGGAGACACTGCTCGGTCTCGCCACCTTGAGCCTGCAAGCCAACGATCTGCCGCGTTATCTCAAGCTACGCGGCGAAGAAGCCAAGGCGCGAGACCCGCGGCCGGGGGCGTTGGTCTTGTGTCATCTGGCCGAGGCCTGTGACGAGAAACTCAACGATCAAGCCAAGGTGCTCGAGTATTACCGCGCGGCACGCGCGCTCGATCCGGCCAATCAGCCGGCGATGGAGGCCTTGAAGGCCATCGGTCGACGCACCAAGAACTGGCGGTCGGGTGCGGCGTTGCTCAATGACAGCGACGAGAAAACCCTCGCCTGGAGCGAACGGGCCACGCGGCTGTCCGAGCGTGGGGCGGCTTGTCTGGCCGACGATCCGGATGTGGCCTCGTCGTGGTTCGAGCGCGCGGTGGCCGTGGATCCCAATCATTTCCAGGCCTGGGACGGCCTGGCGCAGGTGGCGGAGCGACGTGGCGACGGCGACGGTGCGCTGGTTGCGCGGCGCGCGGGCTTGTCGGCGTTCGAGCGTGCCACGGCGCCGGATCCGGCGGGCCTGTTGCCGCACGCCGAGCGGATCGAAGCGCTCGCGGCTGCCTTGCGTGCCGTGCCCGACGACGCCGAGCCGGTGCGGATCGAGGAGCGCCAGCAACAGGCCGCGCGTCTGTCGCGCCGCGCGTACGATCTGCAGCCGACCTTGGCCCCGGCGGCGTTGGCCGTGGCCGATCAGCGGCTCGCGGATGAGGACATCGACGAGGCGTATGCCATCTATGATCGCGTGGTGCAGGCCGCTGCGACGCTGGCGGTCAAGGAACGGCTGCACGCCTACTTCCAGCGCGGCGTCTTGAACGCGCGGCTGCATCGCCTCGACGAGGCCATCCTGGATCTGCGCGAAGGTCTGCGCATCGATCAGCTCCACTCGGGCCTGCTCAATGCGCTGGCCCAGGTGCTGGCCGAAAAAGGTCGCATCGCAGCCGCCATTCAGCACTACACCCAGGCGCTGTTGCTGGCGTCGGAGGAACAGCTCCGTGGTCAGCTCTATGCGCGGCTCGGTCGGTTGTGGGAAGACCGACTTGGGCAGCTCGAGGAGGCCGGCGTTTGCTACGACCAGGCCATTGCCTCGGGGGTCGGCGATGCCGAGCTCATGGTGCGCGCGCTCGGACATTACCGTCGCTCAGGCCAGACCGAGCGGGCGCTGGAGGTCATCGAACATCTGCTCCCAGCGACGACCAAGCCGTCGGAGTTGGCGCTCTTGTGGGCCGAGCGCGGTCACATCTTGATGAGTGCCGAGCCGCCCAAGCGCAACGAGGATGGCGCGATGGAGGCGTTCGACATGGCGCTCTCCTATGACTCGAGCTGCCAGACAGCGGTCAATGGCCTCGCGGCGTTGCTCGAAAAACGCGGCGACTGGAAGCAGCTCGTCGAGCTGCTCGAGGTTCGTGCCGAGGCGGGTGCAGCGACGGAGCGGGCGGAAGCCATGCGGGCCTTGGCGCGCATCTGCCAGACCCATCTCCACGACGTGGGTCGGGCCGAGCGGTTCTTGCTGTCGGCCATCGAGCTCGCCGCCGTGCGCGACGACTACGAGCAGCTGATCAAGCTGTACGGCGAGGATCCGACGCGCGACGACGAGAAAAAGGAAGCCTTGGCCGGTATGTTGTCGCTCGGTGGTCCGTACATGCCGCGGCTCATCGAGCTCGGCAAGGGCCTGTTTGCCGACGGGCGCCGTCGCTGGGCCTGGTGCGTGCTGTCGCCGCTCATGAACTCCAGCATGCCGGACCCGCAGCTCAAGTCGATGGTGCTTGAGCTCCGCAAAGAGTTCGAGAAGGCCGAAAATCTTGCGGCGCTGAGCCCCAACACGCATCGGTTGGTGCGGCCGAAAGAGCTGAGCGACGAGATGATGGATCTTCTCGTCGAGCTGGATGGCCTGGTGCAGCTGGCTCCGACCACGCCGGAGCAGCTCGGTGCGGGTGGGGCGGCCAAGCTCGACGGCAGGACAGCGACGGGCAAGACCTTCTTGGCCATCGCCGAGCGGCTTGGTCTGGAAGGCGCCAGCCTGGCCCGCGTGCAGGAGCTGCCAGTGCCGTTCGTGATTCTCGACGGAGAGACGCCGCAGATCGTCGCGCGCGGCGACTTGTTTCAGCTGTTGTCGCCCGCGGAGACCAACGCGCTGTTTGCCACCATGCTCGAGGCTGCGCGGCCTGGGGCGCGGGTGTTGGCAGCGCTGGGGTCGTCGGGAGCGCTGTTGATTCCGGCGCTGGCTGGGGCGTCGTATGCGGTGGATCCGGCGCAGTTGTCAGCGGAAGAGCGGGTTCTCGTCGAGGAAATCCGCCTGCACGTGGACGCTGGCGTCCTGGAACGCTGGAAAGCGACGTTGGCGGTCACCACCTTGGAAGAGGCGCGGGCACTCGGGACGAAGCTGGTCCATGCCATCTGGGACGGCGCCCGTCGCGTCGGTCTCGTCGCTGCGGCCGATCTGCGCTTCGCGTCGAAGCTGCTCACCCGGCTCGACGAATCGCTGCCCAAGCTGCCCACTGCCGGCAAAGTCGAAGACCTCGACGAGTTCTTCGCCTCGGCCGCGCCGGCACGGGGGCTCGTGGCCTTCGCGTCGAGCCCGCGCTTCGGTCGCGCGCTCGAAGGCGGAGCCAGCTAACTCAGTCGACGAAGAGCGACGTCAGCGTGTGTCGGGTTGCGCCGTCGAGGTCTGGCGGCGGAACACCGTCGGCGATGGCTGCGGCTTCGGCAGCGACCTCGGGTGAGACGTGCAGGCGGATGACGCCACGGCCATGTTCGAGCCAGACGAGGATGGGCTCCGAACCTGGGATTTCGAGGATCCAGGTTTGCCGATCGATCCAGCCGGCCTGGATGGCGGCGAGGTCGGGGTCGGTGCAGACCGGTGGCGGGGCAGGGCGGGGCCAGCGACGGAGACGGAAGGCATCGTGCGGCGGGCGGCCGGCAAATAGCGCCAGCAGGCGAAACCACACCGGCAGCTCCTCGCGGTGGCGGCGGATGAGATCGCAGTAAGCGGGTTCGTCGGTGACGGCCGGGTAGAGACAGCGACTGCATTCGGGCGCGGCGACGCAGTCGGCACAGCCACGACGCTGCTCGGCAGCCTGGCGCAGATCTTGGAGACGCTGGGCGACGGCGGCGAACGAGTCGGTGACGACGGCATAGCGGTCACCGTGCGTGCAAGTGCGGACGGCACCGTCGCTGGTGAGGATCGCACCGGCCGCGCCGACGACGCCGTCCTGGCCGACACAGACGCGTGCGCCGAAGCGACAGCCGTCGAGCATCGCCGCCGGCAGCGGCGCGGGGACGATGGTGTCGAGGGCCGCCAGCGACGAGAGCAGCTGTTCGAGGATGGCCAGATCAGCGGCCGTCTCGATGGACCCCGTGGCCCCTCTCGCCCCTTTCGCAGGGTCGGTGCGCAGGCGCGACAAGGGCACGACCGGGACCCGGAGCTGATGTGCTGGCAGCGGCCAGCCAATCTCGAGCGCGCCGGGCGTGTTCTCGACGGTGACAGTGAATCGATGTCGTGCCACCAGCGGCCGTCGCGGTGGATCGGGGATCGTGCACCAGGTGCGCTTGCGTGCGTCGACGATGGGCGCCACCCGGCAGCGCGCGCCACGATCTTGCAAAGGTTGCAGCGCGGCGACGATGCCGAGGGCTCCCGGCCCGTCGGTGGGGCCTTCCCATTCGAGCTGCGAGGCCAGCACGAAGCGGCCGCCAGGCTCCAGATGATCGAGGCTGCCGGCGATGACCTCGGGCCGCAGCTGGTCGAAATGATGACCGTAGTGCGGCGCGGTCACCACCAGATCGAAGCGGCGCGACCCGATCGGATCCCACAAGGATCCACAGACGAGCTCGAGCGCGATGCCGTGCAGACGCGCGTTCCAGCGCGCCAGGCTGACGGTGCGCTCGTACAGGTCCGTCGCCAAGACCGCGTGTCCGCGCAGGGCCGCCTCGACGGCCAAGATGCCGCAGCCGGTGCCGATGTCGAGCAGCTTGCCGATAGGCGCCGCGACCACCACCGCGAGGAGCGCGTCGGTCTCCGGCCATAGGTCTTGCCGATATTCACCCAGCCCGTCGCCGAGCCCGAGAGCGTAAAAGCGCGGCCGAGGTTCCTGCCCACCGACGACACGGAAGCGATGACAGCCTTGCCAACCGGCTTCGGTCTCGATGGCCAGACCCGCCCGCGCGAGCTCGGCAAACGCGGCCCGCTCGGTGTCGCCAATGTCGGCGGTGCGGATGTGCTCGTCGCAAAACAGTTTGGTGAACAGAGCCGGCTGACGTTGCCAGATCTCGGTCAGTGCTTGCCGCACCGGCACGAGCGCCGTCGCTGTCCCCTGGGGATCGAGCGCCATCTAGTGCAAGAGGAGCCAGACCACCGCGGCCAGCGATGTGCCGGCGGCGGCACCGACGATGACCCACAAGAGGCGCGGGATTTCGCGAGGCGCCTTTGGTAGCGGCCCAATCCCCGTGTGGCCCGCGGTGATGCCGTTGCTGCCAGGATCGCTGTGCTCGTCGGGGTCGACCTTGTTCATCGACACCGGGGTGACATACGGAATGTCGGCCAACGAGGGCATCGGCGCCGACATGACGCCTTCGCTCGATTTCGGCGGTAGCGACGGCAACACCGGCGGGGAGGTGACCATCCCTGCGGCCGTCGACTGAGGTGGGATGGTGCGCGACTGTTGCGGCGATGGCGACATCGGTGTCATGGGCGGCGCCGTCACGCTGCGCGACGCATCGATGCGCTGGCCTGGGCCCGTCGGTGAGGTGCCGTTGCCGTTGGGGCGATCGACGGCGCGGGGCGGCGGCAACGCGATGCGCACCGCCGACAGCTCGACGGTGTTGCGGCTCGGCAAGATCGCCGCCCGATCGATGGTCTGCGTCGGCGCCGACGTCACCACCGCTGGAGTCTGCGCCGGGATACCCGGATCGGTGCGCGGCAACGACCCCCAGGCAAAGCTCGGCGCCGAGATGGTCGTCGACTCGCCCTTGAGCGGTGGCAGGCCCACGTCGTCGCCGGCAGCGGACAGCAGCGCATTGGCGAATTCCTCGCAGGAGTCGTAGCGGTTGGCCTGGTGCTTGGCCATGCCGCGCTGCAAGACCTCGTTCACCGACGCCGGCACGCCTTCGATCTCTGGAGGATTGTGATGCAAGATGTGCATGGCCTGCGCGGTGATGCTGCCCTCGATCTCGAAGGCATTGCGGCCGCTGATCATCGAGTAGACGATGCTGGCGAGCGCGAACTCGTCGGTGCGGTGGTCGACCTCGAGCCCGCTGATCTGTTCCGGCGCCATGAAGCCGACGGTGCCGACGACGACGTTGAAGGCGGTCAGCTCCGGCCCATGACGCAGCTTGGCCACCCCAAAGTCGAGCACCTTCACCTTGTTGCCCGAGCACAGCATGATGTTCTCGGGTTTCAGGTCGCGGTGAGTGATCTGCCGGCTGTGCGCTCCGGCCAGCGCCGATGCCACGGCATGCGCGATGTGCAGCGCCTCCAGCATGTCCATCTTGCCACGCGCCAGCCGCTGCCCGAGGTTCTCCCCGTCGAGATATTCGAGGACGATGTACGGGGAGCCGTCGGCGTCGACGTTGTAGTCGATGAGCTGCACGATGTTGGCGTGGTCGAGGGTGGCAATGATCTCCGCCTCGCGACGGAACCGTTGCAGCGCCTCGGCATTGTTGACCAGCGACAGCTTGAGGAACTTGACCGCGAACTTCTTGGGCACGCGGACATGCGCCGCTTCGTAGACGGCGGCCATGCCGCCCTCTGCGATGAGGCGCTCGACGCGATAGGTTTCGACCAGCACCTGCCCGAGGCGCTCCACGCGACGAGTATAACAGGGGTCGGACCTTTGGACGTGTTCGGAGTAACATCCGCGCATGCGTTTTGGTCCTGGAATTTTATTTGGCGCAGCCTGGCTTGCCGGTTGGGTGTTCCTCGGTCACGCGGGTGAGGCGGAGGGGCGGCCGGTCCGACCGACGCTGACCGCGGCGGCGGTCACCGCGCTCGGCGCTGGTCCGCAGCTGCTCTTGCCCGACGACAATCTGCTGGTGCCCCTCGACGGAACGGGGAAGGGCAAGGGCAAGGCGACCCAGCTGCTGCAGACGGCGCCCAAGCGCTTCGAGATCGTGTCGGTTGGCCCAGATACGCTGCTGGCCATCGAACAAGATCTCTACAGCCTGAAGGCTGGCGCCTTGAAGCGCGTGGCGTCGGGCATCTATGCCGATCCGGCGCTCGGGCCCGAGGGGCTGGTCCTCAGCATCGAAGACAAACGGGGCCTGGTGGTGACGCGCGGCGAGGAGCTCACCAAGATTCCCTATCGGCGCCCGGGCTCGTGGGAGCTGGTGCGGCCGTATGTGTTCCCCGACGGCAAACATGCACTGGTGACGGTGCATGATTTTTCGCAGGCGCTCGACGGCTGGGAGCTGTTGCTGGTGGACCTCGTGTCGAAAGAGGTCGAAGAGGTCCATCTGTCGCGCAGCTTTGCCCCGGGGCCGCTCCGGCAGCCGCTCGGCGCGACCCAGGTGCTGTTCCAGATGTATGCACAGAAGGGCGACAGCGCCGGCGGCGTCGGTGTGTCGTTCGACGAGACCGATTTTGCGGTGTTCGACCTGGTGACGAAGAAGATGGCCGCGCCGCCGCTCGACGTCATGCCTGGCCAGCCGTCGGCGTCGGGCAAGGTGACCCTCTTGCCGGGCGTCATGCACTACAGCGACGACAAACGGTGTGGCGGCGACAATACGTTCATCTACCTGGCGGGCAAGAAAAAGCCGTTTCGTTTCGCCGCCGACGGCACCGAGGTGGTGAGCCTCATCGACGTGACCCCCGACGAGAAAGCCATGGTCGGCTTTGTCCTCGACACGCGCAGTTGCAAGGGGCATGGGGTGCTCGTGCCGCTCGGTCCCGACGGGCCGGGCCTGGCGCAGTCGACGTGGAAGCCGCTCCAGATTCCGTATCGCAACGGCCAGGTGCGCGGGCGGGTCGTGCGCTGAGACGTGCTGCGTACCAAGGCCAGCGACGAGGAAATCGGATGGCTGCGGCAGGCGCTGCAGTGGATCCGGGCGCACAAGCCGGAGGCGCTGACGGCGCTGTTCACGCGCCAGCCCCATGGGCGGCCGGTGGTGTCGGAGCCGCCAGGGCCGTTGCTGTCGCCGCTCTTGGCCTTTGGGCTGGTGGAGCGGGTGGCGCCGGGAAAGATCATCGGGCGACGGCGAATGCGTGTGCTGGGTGAGCATTTCTATGTGCTCGATCTGGGGCTTGGCGACGAGGCCGAATATCGCCAGGAGCTGTGGCCGGAGACGGATGCGCTCCTCGAGGTATTGGCGTCGACCGCGACCCCGCTGCGCGTGCTCGATCTGGGGACGGGCTCGGGGGTGGTGGCCATCGAGGCGGCGGCGCGTGGCCATTCGGTGGTGGCGACCGATCTGTTCCCGACGGCGATTGCGCTCGCTAGATTCAATGCGCGCCTCAACGGCGTGGAGGTCGAGCTGCGTAGCGACTGGCTGTGGTCGGCGGTGGCGGGCGAGCGCTTCGACCTCATCCTGACCAATCCGCACTACGGGCGCATCGAAGACCAGCTGCGCCTCGAGGTCCTGCGTGGCGCCGCGGCGGCGCTGTCGCCAGGTGGGCGGCTGCGGCTGGCGACGGTGCTCGAGTGGGAAGGGGACCAACTGGGCTTCGAGAAGGTCTTCGCCGATCTGCGTGCGGAGGGTCTTGGCGTCGAGGTCATGCCGCTCGAGTCGGAGTCGAAGCGCGACTGGTTTTACGAGGCGGTGACCCCGCTGCCCGGCGTGGTGTCGCGGCATCGCTTCGTGGTGGATGTCCGGCGCCAAGGGCCTTCGTCGACGACCTGGCCACGAGCGGGGCCACAGCGCGCCTTCGTGCCCATCAGTAGATTGTCTGCACGCACCGACGGCGTGCCGGTCCATGCGGCGCTGGTCGAGTCCGCCGATCTCGACGCCTTGTCGCAGGTGGTGTCGTCGCTGTTGACCGGAACGCTACGCTGGGTCGAGCCGCCGCATGGCCTCTTGGACGCTTGTCGGGTGGGCGCGTCGGCGTGTGTCGGACCCCGCGGTGCAACAGCGGCGCTGGTCCGCGGGTATGAGGTGCGGCCGTGCACGGTCGGCGGCGTGATCGGGACCACCAGCGACGGAGTGGAGACACTGGCTGGGCGTCTCGTGGCCCTGGCGGCAGAGGCGGCGTCGCGTCGTGGCTGCGTGCACTGTGTAGCGGCGGCGGAGTGCAGTCGCTGTCTGTATCCGCTGCCGCTCGATGACCACGCCTATTGCGAATGGGTCCGCACGCATGTCGCCGGCTTGCCGCTTCTCCGTCGGCTGTGGGCGACGCTGGAGGCGCTCGACGATGCCGGCGCGGCGTGGGGACCGTTGACCGTTCATTTGAACGATGCCACGTGGTCGGTCGAGCTCGGTGACCAACGCTGGACGAGCACACTCGACGAGCGCGGCGAGGTGCAGCTGCGGCCGGCGACGTGATACGATCTTGGTCCCTTGGGCCAGGCGAGAGAAGTCGTGCCGATTGTCTGTGAGAGTCGCATCGAAGGGGTGACCGTCCATCAGCTTGGCGCGGTGGTGTCGCGTCGGGTGGTCCTACCGGCCACGATCTCCGACGGTGAAATCGACCTCGAGATACCCGGGATCACTGCACTGTTCGATGACGGAAGCCTTCGCGCCGAGCTGTCTGCGCCCGGTCGGACCCTCATGGGCTTGCATGCGCGCGAGGTGATTCCCGCCGCGGGATCGACGGTGGGGCCAAGTGTTTCGGCCCTCGAGACGCTCCAGTTGCAGATCGGCGAGCGGCAGCGTCGAAAGCACGAGCTCGAGGCCGAGCGAGCTACATGGGCGAGCCTCGGCCTCCGGCCGCGGCTGCGTCTCGTCGGTGAGCTGGGCGCGATGCCCGGCCGCATCAGCGACGCCCTGGCCGTGAGCGAGTTTCTGCGTCAGCGACAAGCCGAGCTCGACGCCGAGCTGGCCCGTCTGTCGGAGCAGCTGCGTGTCCTCGAAAAAGACCTTCAAGCGGCGCGTGTCGAGGCCTCCCAGGCGCGATCCGGTCAGCTCGACGGCAGCCGGCGGCCCGAACGTCAGGTCACCCTGCGGCTGACTGGCGACGGGCCGATCGAGGGTCTCCTGTTGCGCTATGTCGTCCAGGCAGCGCGCTGGTGGCCGGTGTACACGCTGCGCATGGGGGACTCCCAGACGTCGGCGGAGTGGCTGATTGAAGCCCAGCTGGCGCAGCGCTCGGGGGAGGATTGGACCGCGGCGCAGCTCTCGTTGTCGACGGCGGATTTGGTCCATGACGCGCGGTTGCCGGAGCTCCCGGCCCTGCGTCTTGGTCGGGCGCAGAGTCCGCCGCGTCGGGGATATCGTCCCGCGCCTGACGGCCTGACGGCGTTGTTCGCCGGCTACGAGCGTGCCTTTGGATCGGTTCCGCCGCCGCGACCGCAGGCGGCGCCCGCGATGCTGGACATGCCCGAGCTGATGGAGGAACGGTCCAAGGACGTCGCTCCGCAGAACGCGCCGCGACGATCGCCGTCGCCCAAGAAGGCTGCTGCGCAGGGCGAGATGTCTCGGGCGCGATCACAGACGCAGTCTTTTGCGGCGTCCATGCCGCCGCCAGCACCGGCCGCGTTTCCGTCGTCGGTGGCGCAGTCGGTCGGAGGCGCCGTCGCCATGGCCGACATGGCCTTTGGCGGCGCACCGGGCGGGATGGCGATGCCGCCCGAGCCTGCGTCCAGCGTCGAGCCTGCCGAAGCCTGGCTCGATTTCGATCGGTTGGTGCTCGCCGACAATGGCGACGTGGTACGACGGGGACGACTCACCGTGCCCGTCGTCGACGTCAGCGAGCGCCGTCGCGCGGTGGCTGCGATTGAGGCGCTGTACGATGTGGTGCCCGAGCGCGGCCAGTTCGATCATGTCTTCATCGCTGAAGGACGCGCCGAGGTGCCATCCGACGGGCTCGCTCATCGTGCGCTGGTGTCGCGCGCATCCGCGGTGCCGACCATGCGCTATCGTGCGGTGCCGCGTGAGGCGGCCGAGGTCTATCGTCAGTTGACCCTCGGCAATCCGTTCCCCGCGCCGCTCCTCGGCGGGCCGGTCGAAGTGTACTTGAACGGACAGCTGGTCTCGACCGCGCCGATTGCGCCGGTCGACCGGGGTGGAACGGTGACCGTGGGCCTGGGCGTGGAAGATCGTCTCAAGATAGCGCGCCGCGCCGCCCATGAAGAGCATCCCGGCGGGCTTCTCGGTGGCGCCTCGATCACCGAAACCACGGTGACCGTCACCCTCCGGTCCTCACTGGGCCAGCCGGTGACGGTGTCGCTGTTCGATCGCATCCCTGTCAGCGACGATGACGCACTCGAGGTCAAGCTCGCCAAACCCGGCAAATGGAAGCCATATGACCAGGCTGAGCGACAGGCCCCGGTCCGTGGCGGATTGACCTCCACCGTCGAGGTGCCTGCCGGCGCCAAGGCCGAAGCCAGCTTCACCTACGCGCTCCATCACTCCGCCAAGTCGGAAATCGTCGGAGGCAATCGCCGTGATTGATGCCCCGCGCGAGGTGGCGAGCACCGTCGAGGAAGTGACGTTTTTTGAAGATCGCGCCGAGGTGTCGCGCCAGGTGGAGCTGACGCTGTCGACGGGCGTCCACTGGTTGGCGGTGTCGGGGATCGCGCTCACCATCGACGATGGAAGCGTGGTGGCCAGTACCTCGGCTCCTGACACACGCGTGCTTGGCTCGCGGGTCGAGCGCCGCATTCGCCAGGAGCCGTCGGCGAGTGCTGCCGAGGCGGCCGAGCGCGAGACCGAGCTCACCGAGGCGCGTGCCGAGCGCCAACGCTTCGAGACGGAGATCAGTCGCGCCGAAGAGGAATCGACGCGTCTCCAACAGCTCGTGTCTGGTGTGGGCACCGCCATCGAACGGGTGCCGCCGGGCTTTGCGGCGCACCAGGCCGAATGGACGGCCGCGCAGACCGAGCTCGGTCGCGGCCGTGCCGAGATGCTGGCCCGACTGGCGGCAGCGACGGCGGGCCTGGCCGAAGCGGTCCGGCAGGAGCGGCTGGCTCAGCGACGGCTAGAGATAACCCGGACCTCGTCACCGCGCTTCGAGGCGGTGCTGCTGGTGCAGATCGATCAGCGCGCAGCCACCTCGACGACGGTAAAGCTCCGCTATCGGGTCGCCGCGGCGCTGTGGCGGCCGGAGCACACCGCGCGGCTCGTCGGCGACGAGAAATCGGCGGAGCGAACCATCGACTGGCAGGTCGGCGCGGTGGCCTGGCAGCGGACGGGCGAGGATTGGAGCGGCGTGCGTTGCCGGTTCTCGACGGCGCGCCCATCAGCAAGCGCCAATCCGCCCCTCCTCAGCGACGACAGCCTGGAATTGCGGCGCAAGCAAGATCGCACCGTGCAGGTCGAAGCGCGCGATGAAAAAGTGGAAACCGCTGGGCTCGACAGCGGCACCCGCGCCGTCGACGACATGCCCGGCGTCGACGATGGCGGCGAGTCGCTGACCTTCGCGGCCACCGAGCCCTTGACCCTGCCCTCCGACGGCAAACCGGCGCGGGTGGAGCTCTTTCGGGTGACGCTGCCAGCCGTCGTCGAAACGGTGGCCACGCCGGAGCTGACGACCGCGTCGCATCTACGCGCCACCGCAACCTGGAGGGCCGAGAGTCCCCTGCTCGCCGGGCCCGTCCGTCTCGTGCGCGGCGCCTCCATCGTCGGCCGCTCCAAGGTCGGCTTCGTCGGTCAGGGCGAGCCGTTCGAGCTCGGCTTTGGCGTCGACAGCGGTCTCAGCGTGCGCCGTCAGCTCGAGGCCAGCGACGAGGTCACCGCGGTCCTGGGCACCCAAAAGCTGACCCGCACCGTGACCTTGTTCGTCGCCAACCTGGGCGCCGCTCCCCGCAAGCTGACCATCGTGGAGCGCATCCCCAAGAGCGAGCTCAGCGAAGTCAAGGTCGAGCTCCTCGACAGCGACGGCGCCAAGCTCGACGACGCCTTCCAGCGCGACGGCTTCGTCCGCTGGAAGATCGAGCTCGCCGGCGACGGCACCCGTACCATCAAGCTGCGCTACCGCGTCGAGGCTGGCAGTCGCGTTCAACTTCGAGGAATCCTGTGATCCGGAAATGGCGGTTGATGTTGACGACGCTGCCGTACGTGGCGGCGATGTTGGGTTTGAAGCTCGGGCTGCATGCGCTGAACTTCAAGGGCCTTGTCGAGTTCTCCGACGTGGCGATGGTCTTGACCGGCGGCGTGTTTCTGATCGGCTTCATGCTGGCTGGCACCATGTCCGACTACAAAGAGTCGGAGCGCCTGCCGGGCGAGGTGGCGGCTGCGCTGGAGACGCTGGAGGAGACCTACGCGCAGGCGGCCATGACCCGTCCCACCCTCGATCAACGGAAGTTGAAAGAGGCAGTGCTGCATGCCGGTGAAGGCATCCTCGATTGTCTGCTGGGACGGCGGCCGCGCAACGAGCTGTATGGCGTGCTCGACGCGCTCCGCGATACCGCCGGTGAGCTGGAGCGCGCGGGCGCCGGGCCGTATGCCGGCCGCAGCCTCGCCGAGCTCCACGGTCTGCGACGGTTTTTGACGCGCGTTCTCGTCATTTCGCGCACCGGATTTCTGGCCAGCGGCTATGCGCTGCTCGAGGCGCTGACGGCCTGCATCTTTGGTCTGTTGCTCGTCGCAGCCTTCAAGAACCTCATTTCCGAGGTCACGCTGGTGGCTTTCGTGTCGTTGATCTTCACGTACATGCTCCGGCTCATCCGCGACATCGACGATCCCTTCGAGTACAGCAGCGACGGCAACCACGGCGCCAACGAGGTCGAGCTGTTCCCCATCAGCGACTTCTGCGACCGCTGCCGCGCCCGCCTGGCGACGACCGAGGACCTCAAAGCCGTAGGGTAGCGACGAGGTAGGGGCGGGCCCTAGTCTGGCAGGATGCGGATGCGGTAGAGGGCGCCGGTGCGTTCGAAAGAGTAGAGCGTCTGATCGTTGCCGGGGATGGCCAACAGGAGGCGCGGGTGAAAGTCGGCCTCGCCGTCGGTGATGAGGCGTTCCCAGGTGCCTTCTATCGGGTGGACCATCCACAGCGAGCCATGGTCGGCGATCCACAGGCGGTTGCCGGCGCCGGTCATGGCCTCGGCGCCGCCCCAGTGCGCGTCGACGGTGATGGCGGTGGCTTCGCCGTCGGCGGGGTTGACCCGATAGAGGGTGCCCGAGGCCTCGATAGCGGCGAGCTGCGGGCCGGCCGACGACAAAAGGCGCGTGCTCCAGTTGTCGGCGCTCATCTGCATGGCCTCGCCCGAGGCAGGATCCGCACGCCACAGAGCGCTGTGATCGACGGCATACAGCGATGGGCCGAGACCCGTCATGGCCACTGTCCCCGACCAGTCACCGACGAGCTCTGACCAGGCGCCGTCGAGGGTCGGCTCGGTCTCGATGCGGTAGAGCGCGCCCGAATGCTCGAGCGCGACGAGCGCGCCACCGGCCGATGCCAGCATGCGCGTGTCCCAGGTCGCCGAGGCTGCGTCGCCGACGCCGACAGCGGACCAGGCGCCGTCAGACGCACGCACCCGATACAGACCGCGGTCGGCCACCGCGTAGATGATCCCCTGGTGCACCGTCGCTGCCGTCAGACCCAGCCAGGCACCGGTGTCGCCAAGCTGCTCCCACTCGCCGCGCATGCCCGAATTATACTATCGTATGGACATGTACACGACCCCGAACCGACTCCTCAAGGTAGGTGCCTATATCGGCGCGACGCTGGGCGCGGCCATGCTCATGATGTCGGCAGCGTCGGCGGCACCGGCGGGCACGATGTATCTCGCGCCGGAGCAGATCGAGCTTGGCGGCAAAGACTTCGACGCGCGCATGAAGAAGGCCAACGTCAAGACCATCACCAAGTCCGACGCGGGCGAGTGGAAATTCTTTCTCGTCGCGTATCTGACGCGCAGCCCGGGCGCCGCCGAGGTCACGCTGTTGTTTTACGACGCCGCCGACAAGAGCAAAGATCCCAGCAACGTGCTGCCGCTGACCACGCAACCGAGCGCGAAGATCTTGGCCACCACCGTCACCCTCGGCGACGACGCCGGCATCAAGCCGGGCCACACCTACAACCTCGTCCTCGCCCGCAAGGTGGGCGGCAAAGACCAAATCTACGCCAAGGGCCAGATAGAGCTGAAGTAGACGCAGTTGTAGCTGCAGTTGAAGTAGCGCTGTGAGTGTTTTATAGAGGCGGTATGTCTTCCGCCTCCACGTCTGGTTCCGTCGCCCGCGCGCGTGGGCTTACCCGCAAGCAAGTCATGTCGTTGCTCGGCATCGTGCCCCTCGGGGTCTATGTTGTCGCGCACCTGTATACGAATCTGCAGGCGTTGGCTGGGCCGGCCGCGTTCGACAAGGCTCTCGTGGCCAGCCGCTCGTCGCCGGCGTTTCTCTTTCTGGAGATCTTCGGGCTCGCCATTCCCATCCTGGTGCACTCCTGGATTGGGCTCATGACCATGCTGAAGGGGCGGCCCAACAACCTCAAATACGGCACGCTGCGCAACCTCAAGTACACGCTGCAGCGTCTGGCGGGCCTGGGTCTCTTGTTGTTTCTCGGCGCGCACGTGATCAAGGCGCGCATCCTGCCAGCGACGGAGGGCACGCACGAGACCTGGCAGGGCATGCACGAGGCGCTGTCGGAGCCGATCACGTTTGCCGTCTACGTGCTTGGCCTTCTGGCGGTGTCGTTCCACCTGGCCAATGGCCTGTGGGGCTCGGCCCTGACGTTTGGTCTCACCGTCGGGCCCAAGGCACAGAAGCGCATGGAGTGGTTTTCGATGCTGACCTTCCTCGGGCTACTCGGGATGTCGGCGATGGCGCTGTACGGCTTTCGTCCATTCATGCCGTAGTGACGGAGTAGCCGCTACGTCGAGACCAGGCCCGGCCACGGGCAGTTGATCTGCGCCGGCAGCTTGAGACCGCGCTTGTCGCTGGCGTCGCGGATGAAGGTCAGTGCCTTGTCGAAGCTCGACGAGACGTCGTACGGGCAGGGCAGCGGCTTCACCACGAAGATGGCACTCAAGACGAAGCGGAAGCCCATCGACTGCGTGATGATGCCGGTGCCGACGCAGTAGGCGCGGGTGTCGCCCTCGGATTCTTTCATCCAGCGACGGACGCGCTCGACCTGTTTGGGGTCGCGCGAGTAATTGCGCATCCAGGAGATCGTCGCGTACGGCCGTTTCGATAGATGGATCTTGTCGAAGACGCGGATGTACACGTCCAGCTCCTCGACGGTGTTTTCACCATCGAAGCAGGTGAAGACCATCGGCCACTGCGACTGGTCGACCGTGATTCCGGGCATGAGGTATTTACCATACCTCGCTTTGGTTCAGCGCGGCGGCGGATCCGGGAACAGTCGGCTGATGTGATCGGCGGCGTTCTGGAACGCCTTGGCCAAGATCTGCATCGCCTCGTTGTTGGGCTTGCGCTCGTTCCACATGGTGTGGACGTGGCGCATCTGCGTCGCAAACTCGACGAACTCCGGGCGCTTTAGGGCTTCGGGGTCGTACATCTTGATTTCGCCGTAGACCTCACCGACGAGCTCGATGCACAGACCCACGATCTCGTAGTAGTTGCGCATGTCGATCAAGGTCGCGCCGGACAGCATGGCGATGGTGTTGGCCGCGGCGATGGCGCTGTGCGTGACGACGTATTTGCGCGCGGAGTGATGGCGGATGCCGCCGAGCTTCAGCATGGCCCGCTTGACGGCATGGAGCGCCGCGCCGAGGGCCTCGCGGGTGCGGCCGCTGATGCGTCCACCGGCGACGCCGGCCCAGCGGACGAAGCGACGATCGATCTCGTTGACGCCGGGGTGGTGCGGATCTTTGGCGGCGCTGATGATTTTTGCGTCCCGGTCGACGAGGATGCGCGCCAGCTCGACCTCGGATTCGATCTTGGGCTCGGTCACGGTGATGGCGACCTCCGACGTCTCCAAGATGCGTCGGTGACCCTTGACGCTCAGGTTCTGCTTGTAGGCGATGAAATCGGTGGGTTCCTCGACGTAGCGAACCACCACATAAACGTATTCTTCTTTGAGCTTGAAGGCGTTGGTGGAAATGGCCTTGATGTGGATCTCCGGCGAGGAGATTTCGTGGCCTTCACCGTCGAGGGCGAAGCCGGGCTTGACCTCCACGGTCATGTCGCCGCGACTGGTCACCGACAGCCCCGATTCGAGGTCGTCGACGATGCCCGGGCTGTGCATCAGCCGGTTGTGAAACCGATGTTTCTCGACGCGGTAGCGGATTTCGTCCGACCAATCCGACCAATCTGCCCGCTGTCCCCGGAAGAAGTTGAGGCGCCGGAAGCCCTTTTTTTCCTCGCCCTCTGCCATCGCGACCTCAACGTACCATTTGGCGGAGCATCGCGTCTAGAACACGTCATGGCGGCCTAGGATCCCAACCCAGTCTCTGGTAGCCTCCCGGGCCTCATGAAGACCATTACCGAATTCAGCTCGTCCACGCTCATCAAGGCGGCCACTGCGCGCGCCCAACTCGTCGGCTCCGGTACCGAGGCTGAGGCACTCGTCGAAGCGGTCGGCGCTGCTGTCGGCTTGACCGGCGACCGGGCCCAGCGCCTGTGTGAGGCGCTCGAGGCTGTGGGCGCCGATCCGAGCGCCGTGCGCCTGGTGCGCGTGTTCGCGGGCACCGACGAGGTCAAGATCGCCGGCGTCAAGAAGGTCGGCGAATTTCAGTATGTTCTCGACATGCAGCCGACGGCCAAGCCGGCCGTCGGTGGTCGTGATGATCGCGGTCGCGGCGGCAAGGGCGGCGGCAAAGGCGGCAAGGGCGGCTCAGGCGGCTCAGGCGGCTCAGGTTTTGGGCGTGGACCGGGCGGCCCGTCGCTGATGGGTAAGCCGGGCGGTGGCTTCGACTTTGGCAAGATGCCGCGTGGCAAGGACGACGGCGAGGGCGGCGGCGGTCCGACTCCGACGGCCGGTCTCGGCTGGGTGATGACCAAGGATCCCAACGCCGGCCGCGACGGCCGCGGTGGCGGTCGTGGTGGCGACAAGAAGGGCGGCCCACGTGGCCCGCGTCGCGACGGCAAGCCCGGCGCTCCGCGTGAAGCCCGCGGACCTGGTGGCGGTCCGGGTGGTCGTGGTCCGGGTGGCGGCCCAGGCGGGCGTCCCGGTGGTCCGGGTGGCCGTGGACCGGGTGGTCCGGCTCTCGGTCCCGACGGTGCGCCGCGTGCGCCGCGTGGCCCAGGTGGTCCCGGTGGTCCAGGTGGCGCTGAAGCGCGGGGCAATCGTCCCGGCGGCCCAGGTGGTCGTGGCCCGCGTGGTCCAGGCGGCCAGCGCCCGAGCGGCCCGCGTGGTCCGAACCCCAATGCGCGTCAGCCCGCCGACGGTCCGGCCGAGCCTGGCAACGAGCGTTTGCCGGGTGGACCCATCGTCGAAGTCCGTGGCCCGCGTTCGCCCCGTCCCCCAGGCGGCGGTGGGCCGAGCCAGCGTCCGCAAGGCCCACGCCCCGAAGGCGCTGCTGGCGAAGATCCGAACAAGCGCCGTCACCGTGGTGGTCGAGGCGGCCGTGGTCGTGGTCCGGGCGCTCCCGGTGGTCCGGGCGGCCCTCGTCCGCCGCAAGTGGCCGGCGCGCCCGTCGCTGAAGGCGCACCTGCGGTCGCGCACGAAAGCGCCCCAGCTCCCGCGCCCGTCGTCAACGACTCCATCGGCAACGAATAACGCTCACGCCGAGCGCCGCCACCAGCTCGCAACGCTTCCGGTTGGAAGAACGAGATCAAGAGCTCAAGAGCGACCTCCTGACCTTTTGATCTCGCTCTTCCAATGAAGCAGCTGCCTCACACCGTCGCTGCGATCAAAGCCGCGCCAGTTTCTTCGTCGCATACCTAGCCAGCTCAGGCACCAAACCCGCAAGCCGTCTCATGATCCTGATCTCAGTCTGCGGAATGTTGTGCGTGGCCTTGCCAGCGACGGCGCGCCAGGCTGCGTCGGCGACGCGATCGGCGGTCAGCTTGACGCCCACCGTGTCCAGCGTCGCGGCGCGATAGCTCTGGTTGGTGACCATGGGCGTCGCGACATAGCTCGGCATCAGGTCGCAGACGCGGATGCCGCGCGCGCCGAGCTCGAGATCGAGGCTCTCGGTGAGGCCGCGGACGAAGAACTTCGACGCGGAGTAGACCGCCAGCTCGGGGATGCCGTAGATGGCGCTCGCCGACGACATGTTGAGGATGGTGGCGCGGCCAGTCCGTTCCAAGAGCGGCAGCGACGCGTACACGCCGTTGACCACGCCGTTCATGTTCACTGCCATCATCCTGCTGACGCGCTCTGGCGTGATGTCGTCGAATGGTCCCATCTCGAGCAGGCCAGCGTTGTTGAACAGCACATCCATGCGCCCGACCGCCCCGTCGAACGCAGCAACGGCGGCGCGAAACTCGTCCAGTGACGTCACATCCAGTCGGCCGGCGATGCAGCGGCTCGCTCCGAGCTCCTGCCGCACGGTTTCCGCTCCGTCGAGGTTGAGGTCGAACAGGCCCACGAACCATCCTTCTTTTGCGAACTTGTGAGCGGTCGCCCGCCCGATTCCCGACGCTGCCCCGGTCACGAAGATGGTCTTCATGCCTCTGTTTTATCACTGCTTCGATGCTGCATACTCTGCAGCTATGCCTGAGCTCGGCCTCGACGCCGCCGCCCTCGACGCTGTCTACCCGTTTCATCTCGTGCTGGACGACGATGGCTGTGTTCTCGGGCTAGGCTCCGAGCTGGCCCGGTTGCTGCCTGCGCTCGTCGCTGGCGAGCGTGTCGATGCCCATTTTGCGCTGCAGTTGCCGTCGAGCTGGCCGGTCAGGAGCGCGCTCGCGCACACGCTGGTGCGCCTCGTTCTCACCGCCCGCACCGGCAGTCTGTCGCTCAACGGGCCACTCGTCGCCTCGGGCACGAGCCGCATCCTCCTTGGCGACGTCATCGCCGAGGCGCAGACCATCGACCCTAAACGCAGCCACGACGCCATCATCGAGCTCTTCGCCGCCGACCAGACCGACTTCGACGCCGCCGTGCGCCGGATCCTCGCCGCCAACGCCGCCAACCTCAGCGTGGCGCGCGTCAGTCTGTGGTCGCTGCGCGGCCAAACGCCCGAGGACCGTAGCATCTTCTGCGAGTCGCTCTACATCCACGCTGACCAAAGCTGCCACAGAGGCGCCGAGCTCTTCTCGCGTGATTTCCCGCGCTATTTCACCGCGCTCGTCGAGGGCTTGTCTATCGTCGCCGTCGATGCGCACACCGATCCACGCACCAGTGAGTTCTCGTCGGTGTATCTGCGCCCGAACAACATCGGCTCCATGCTCGACATCCCGGTCTATGTCGGCGGTCAGCTGGTCGGCGTCTTGTGTCACGAGCATGTCGGTGGCGCGCGCCAGTGGAGTGCGTCGGAGCAGCAGTTCGCCGTCTCCATTGGCCAGATGCTGTCGCTGACCATCGAGTCGCGCAGTCGGCAGCGCGCCGAGGAGGCCTTGCGCCAGAGCGAGGCGCAGTACCGCACCATCATCGAGACCGCGCTCGATGCAGTGGTCACCACCGACGACAACGGCGTGGTCGAAGGCTGGAGCCGACGCGCGGCGCAGTTGTTCGGCTGGCGGGCCGACGAAGCCATTGGCCGGCCGCTCGCCGAGCTGGCCTTTCCCGAGGCCGATCGCAAACGGCTGGCGCGCGGTCTTGGTGCGCTCGATCACAGCGGCAATCCCCACGCGCATCTCGAGGAGCTGGTGCTGCAATCCCGCGACGGGCGGCGGTTTCCGGCCGAGGCTGCGGTCACTGCCGTCACCATTGGCGGGCGTCATATGTACTCCGGGTTTCTGCGCGACATCACCGAGCGCAAGCAGCTGGAAGAGGAGCTGCGCCGGCAGGCCTTTCACGATGCGCTCACCGGGCTTCCCAACCGCGCGTTTTTTCTGAAGCTCGTCGAGCATGAGCTCGAGCGCATGAAGCGGCAGGAGAGTCGACCGTTCGCGGTCCTGTTCATCGATCTCGACGGCTTCAAGCTGGTCAACGACAGCCTCGGTCACGATGCCGGCGACGAGCTCTTGAAGGGCATCGCCGGCCTGCTCAAGGCCTGTGTGCGGACTTCTGACGTCGCTGCGCGGCTGGGCGGCGACGAGTTCACCGTGCTGGCGGTGGACCTGGCGGGCAAAGAAGACGCCGTCGCCCTGGCCGAGCGCATCCTGACCGCGATGCAGAAGCCGTTCAGCATTGCCGGTCGCGAGGTGGTGGCATCGGGATCGATCGGCATCCTCATGGCCGATCCCGGCTATCAGACGGCCGATCAGATCATGCGCGACTCCGACGCGGCGATGTATCGCGCCAAGGAGCATGGCAAGTCGCGCTACGAGATCTTCGATCGCAAGATGTTCGAGCAGAACCTCGAGCGGCTCGGGCTCGAGGAAGATCTGCGCCACGCCATCGAGCGCGATCAGCTGCGCGTGCATTACCAGCCGCTGGTGTCGCTGGCGTCGGGCGAGATCGTCGGCTTCGAGGCGCTGTTGCGCTGGGAGCGGCGGCCAGGCGAGCTGGTGCCGCCGGGGACGTTCTTGCCGATCGCAGAGGGCACGCGGCTCATCTTGCAGATTGGCCGCTGGGTTCTGCAGCAGGCGGTCGCGCAGGTGGCGGCGTGGAATGCGCGTTATGGACGGCGGTTGTCGGTGAGCGTCAATGTTGCGCCGCGCCAGTTCAGCGAGCCCGACCTGCCGTCACAGATCGATGCGGTGCTGGCGGCGACGGGGTTGCCGGCGGAGCTGTTGCGCATCGAGTGCTCGGAGAAGATCGTCTTGAAAGGCGGCGCCAAGGTCGGCGAGCTGCTCCGGCGTCTGCCGGGCCGGGTCTGTATCGACGATTTCGGCACCGGCTTCTCGGCGCTGTCGCGCCTCATCGAGCTCAATGTCCGCTCGGTCAAGGTCGACCGTTCCTTTACCGAGCGCCTCAGTGAGACGCAGGAGATCGTGCGGGCGCTCGTGGCCCTGGCGCTACAGCTCAAGATGGAAGTCATGGTCGAGGCCGTCGAAAACGCCGACATGCGCGCCCGCCTCACCGACGTGGGCTGTCAGATCGCGCAGGGCTGGCTGTTTGCCCCAGCGCTGCCGCCGGAAAAAGCCGAGACGCTGCTGCGCGACCACATCCGCTACTAAACGGGTATTCACCGGCTTTACAAAGCTTTACTCCAACGCAACGCACGGCCTATCTCGCGTCCCCAAGCTGAGTCAGCAAGGAGGAGCGAAACCATGTGCAGCCTTTCGTTTTTGATTCCGATTGTGGCGGGGCTTTTGCTGACCAAGATGTTGGTCCACGCGTTTTTCTGGCGGCGCCGGGCGATGTACGGGGGCCATCACGGGCATTTCCGGGGCGGCTGCGGTGGTCATGGCCGGGGCGGTTGGCGCGGTCGCCGCATGGACATCAGTGACGCCGGTGGTGACGCGCAAGTCTTCGTGCGCAACGCCCAGTTCGTCGAGAGCCAGCCGGTGCCGGTCGATGTGACGATCCAGTTGTCGGCTCTGTTCGGCACGCTGGAGCTCGCCGAGGCGCAGCGCGACGAAGTGGACGACGTGATGGCCCTCGCGCGTCGCTCGGTCGGTGACGAACAATTCCGTCGCTGGACGGGCCTCGTGGCCGCGCTTGGTGTGGTCGGCGAAGAGACCTTCGATCCCATCCGCACAGCTGGTGCGCTCGGACCGCAGGCCAACAAGCAGCTCGTCGACGGGCTCGAGCACTTGCACAACATCTTGCTCCCCGAGCAAGCCGAGCAACTTCGCGCCGGAGTGATCTCCCTGTTGCGCAATTCCAGCTGGTCGTAGTTTCTTCCGAAACGCCCCTTCGCGACTTTTTTCCCCGCTTCGTTCCTCTCGCGTGACCTCCGTGTGACGGCTGTGCACCACCGTGTTACGGTCGTGCACAGCGACGGGAAATCCTTCGCAACACGCTCGGATGCGCCTTGAAGCAGATCTCCGCTTCGCGCTACCACGCCCTTGCCATTCAGGAGGGCGCTCATGCGAATCCCAAACTTGTACCTGCTTCCGCTGTTGGTCGGGAGTGTAGTGGTCGGATCCGGACACGCCCAAGCGGCCTGTCCGGCCACGTTGCAGATGTGCTCCAACGTCACCGGGTTGGGTCTGCCATCGGGCACCCAGCTCATCATCAGCTCGGGCTCGACGGCGCTGGTGCCGCTCTACAAATCCATCTCCAAGTCGAAGTTGCTCACCGCGGGCTACACCGTGGCGTGGGTCGACTCGGCCGTGCCTGGCGAGGGCTCCTGCGCCGGCGTCAGTCGCCTGGCGGCGGGCACCAAGATTGCCAGCACCACGCTCATGCACTACGCCATCGATGACGCCTCCGTCAAAAACCAGTGTGACTGCACGCTCGATGCCGACACCAACGTCGACATCGCTGCCTCGGACGTCTTCGCGCTGACCTGCGACGCGACGCTCACCGACGTGGGCCTCACCGCCAAGAACCTCAAGGACTTCAAGGGTCCAATCAACGCCATGACCTTCATCGTCAACAAGGCGGGCTCGGCGCCGCAGGCCATCAGCTACGAGCAGGCGTTTTTGCTGTTCGGCTTTGGCGCCATGTACAACGTCGCGCCGTTCACCGACGTGACCCAGCTGTTCATCCGCTCGAACCTGTCGGGCACGCTCAACATGATCACCAAGTATCTGGGCTTGAAGCCCACCTGGCAGGGCCAGCCGCAGTCGTCCGGCGGCAAGGTGCTCGGCGCGGTGGCCAACCCCACCGGCGCGGCGCCGGAGAAGACCATCGGCATCGTCGGCCTCGACGCGTTGCTCGCCGACGGCACCAACGGTCCTTTGGTCCGCGTGCTGGCTTTCCGCGCCAAGGGCCAGCGCTCGGCCTACTATCCCGACGCCCTCAACGCTGGTGACCGTCTCAACATCCGCGACGGGCGTTATCAGATCTCCGGCCCGGCCCATGTGGTCGCCAAGGTCGACGCGGGTGGGCTCGCCACTGGCAATGCGGCGCAGTTCGTCAATGTTTTCGTCGACGACAGCACCTCCGCCAATGTCGACGCTTTCATTGCCGCCAAGCTGACCCCCGCTTGCGCCATGCGCACCAGCCGCACCAGCGACGGGGGCGAGATGTCGCTCTACACCCCGACCGCGGCCTGTGACTGCTATTTCGCCAAGGGCCAGGGCCTGACCGACAGCAAGTGCCCGGCTGCCGCCACCCCGGCGTCGCCGTGCGATGGCACCAATCTCTGCGCGTCCGGCACCTGCCGCCGCGGCGTCTGCGAATACCGCTAGTTCCCAAGGAGACAACATGAAGACAATTCATTTTGCGGTGGTCGTGCTCTTCGTTTCCGTCGCTGCCGGCTGCGGCGACACCAACAATAATTCCAGCCCGCCGGATCTGGCGACGCCGGTGGCCGGTGGCGATATGGCCGGGGTGGTTGCGGATATGACCATGACCGGTTGTGCAGAGCCGTCGACGACCTGCGTGGCCAGCCCCACCACCAACGCCGAGATCTTGAACTCTTGCCCACCGACGGGGACCAACAAGGTGGACATCACGCCGTTCTATCCGACGATGGGCTACGCCAACTGCATGTTGCCGCAGGCGCCGTAAGTCGTGAACCTGCGCCTCGGGGTGGCGGTGTTGCTCGTCGCTGGGACGGCTGTTGCCCAGCCATCGCCCGTGCCGCCGCCGCCGTCGCCGCCTTCGTTCGAAGCACAGCTCGGTGCACTGCAGGCCGAGCTCGATCGGCGCATGGGAGAAGAGCGGGCCGCTATCGCCGCTCTCAAGAGCAGTCTCGACGCCGCGGAGCGTGAGCGTCGGGCGCTGGCCGTAGACGTGCAACGTTTGTCGCAGCGTTTGTCGCAGCAGGTCAGCGAGCTCGCACCCACCGTCGCTGCCGGCCGCTTTGGCCTCACACTGAGCGGCTTCGTTCAGGTCGACGGCGTCTTCTACCGTCAATCTTCCGTCGACGATCTGGATCCCTCGACACAGCAGCCGCTCAACGAGACCCGCTTTCTCGTCCGCCGGGCCCGCTTGCGCGCCGATCTCGACTATCGCTTCATCTTCGGCGCCCTCGAGCTCGACGCCAACACCGTCAATGGACCTCAGGTCCGTCCGATCAGCTTCGAGGTCGGCGTGCGCTACAAAAATCCGAATGATCCCAAGACGCCGTACATCGCGGTGCACATGGGCCTCGTGCGCACGCCGTTCGGCTTCGAGGTGCAGCAGAGCGATCGCGACCGACTGTTTCTCGAGCGGTCCAACGTCGCGCAAGCGTTCTTCCCCGGCGAATATGACCTCGGGCTCCGCGTGTACGGCGGCTGGCGTTTTCTGCGCTACGCCATCGGCGCCATGAACGGCGATCCCATCGGCGAACGACTGTTCCCTGGCCGCGATCCCAATCAGTCCAAAGACTTCGTCGGTCGCGTCGGGGTCGATTTCGGATTCTTCAAGCGTTTCGGGCTGGCGGCTGGTTTCTCTGCCGTCTACGGGCAAGGCTTTCATCGTCCGGTGGCGACGGGAAAAGACACCGTGGCCTGGCGCGACTTCAACCAGAACGGTGTGGTCGACCCAGGCGAGCTGCAGCCGCTCAGCGGCCAGGTGGCCGAGCCGGCTGCCAACTTTGCCCGCTATGCCATTGGCGGCGATCTGCGGCTCACCGCGCTTCTGCCGCGTCTGGGTACGCTGACGATCTACGCCGAGCTGGTCTACGGCAGCAACATGGATCGCAATCTGCAGATCGCCGATCCCATCGCGGCCTTGCGCGATATCCGTGAGCTTGGTTATTATATCGGGTTTACGGCGGAGTTATCGCCATATGCCATGGTCGGCCTGCGCTACGACGGCTACGACGCCGATCGCGACGCCACCCGCCAGGTCAACGCCATCCCGGTGCCGCGTACCTCGCAGTATAGCACCTTGGCAGCGACGGTGGCTGGGCGTTTGCCGCGCTATGGCCGACTCATCCTCGAGTACGATCACAACACCAACCCGCTTGGCCGCAAAGCCGACGGCACGCCGACCACGCTCGCCGATGACTCCTTGACCCTCCGCGGCGAGGTCACGTTTTGAGACAGCTTCTGGTTGTTTACGCCATGTTTTCGGCATGTCATCTGCCGGTAGAAGATCCGGGACTCGATGCGCAGGCCATTTTGCCCGGCGCGCAATTCTATCGCGGGAGCATGCCGGCGGAGACGGGTGGTCCAGCCGTCACCACCGCAGCGCTGACCCGGACGCTCCTCATCCGCGGCAAGGTGACCACGCTCTTCGGCAACACGCCGGTCGACACCGGAGGCATCCTCGTCGGTGTTCCGGGCGATGTGGGTTACTGGGGAATGATCCCCGGCGCGCGGGATCCGCTGTTGCCCGGCCAGCTGGCCTTCAGCAGCGACTTCGCCGTCGCCGAAAAAGTGCCGTTGGGCCCACTCGAAGTCAAGGTCGTGGCCGTCGGAACCGACGGCAAGGTCGGCGCGGCGAGCCTGCTCGAGCTCAAGATCCAAGACTTTCCAATCCCCGAATCGCACCTGGCCATCTCGCTCGATTGGGACACCAACGCCGATCTGGACCTGCATGTGGTCGAGCCGAGCGGCTATGAGCTATGGCCAAAGAAGGTAAGTAATCCAGGTGTCAGCGGTGACTACACCGACGATGGATACCTCGATGCCGATTCCAATAGCAGCTGCGCCATCGATGGCCGCCGGCAGGAAAATGCCCTGTGGGTAAAACCCCCGACTACGGGCGTGTACCTCGTCCGCGTCGATACGTTTTCCCTGTGTAACCAGGGTTATGCCAACTGGCGAGTCCGTGCGGTCCTCGACGGCACCGAGCTTTTCGTCGCCACCGGCGTCTCCAAGCCCAGCGACACCCGCTTTTCGCACGGCGTCGGCGCCGGCATCTACGTCAACTACCTCACGGTTCCGTAACCGTTTCAAAAGGAGCAACCATGCTGGTCCAGAAACTGCTCTCCGTCGCTGAAGTCACCGGTCAAGGCGTTCTGTATCTGCTGTTGGCGCTGTCGGTGCTGTCCATCGGCATCATCATCGAGCGCTTCGTGTGGTTCCAGCGCCGCAAGGTCAACGCGGGCGAGCTGGCGCGCCGTCTGGTCATCCAGCTCCGCAAGGGTGATCGTCAAGCGGCCCGCGCAGTCCTGGCCGGCAGCAATTCACTCGAGGCACAGGTCCTGCTAGAGGCGCTCGACGCGCTCGACGACGGCTCGGAGTCGTTCGTCGAGCAGTTGCAAGCGGCCATGAAAGAGCACCGCGCCGAGCCCGAAAGCGGCCTTCTGTTCCTCGGTACGCTCGGTAACAACGCCCCGTTCGTCGGTCTTTTTGGCACCGTGCTCGGCATCGTCACGGCGTTCAAGGAGCTGGCCAGCGCCAGCGCGAGCGGCATGGCCAACGTGATGGGCGGCATCGCCGAGGCCCTGGTGGCGACGGCAGTCGGCATCCTCGTCGCCATTCCAGCCGTGGTGGCCTACAACATCTTCCAGAAGAAGGCGTTTGCCGTCGAGGACAACATCTCGACCATCGGCAACCACGTCCTCGCTTTGGCCAAAGCCGAAAAACCGGCCAAGCAGAAGGCGGCTTGACGTGGCCGGCACGATGCCTTCGGGCGGCCGTCGCGGCGGCATGATTTCCGGCATCAACGTCACGCCGCTCGTCGACGTGGTCTTGGTGTTGCTGATCATTCTCATGGTCAGCTCCACCTACATCGTGGCGCAGACGCTGAAGGTCCAGCTGCCCAAGTCGAAGAGCTCGGACGGCCAGGCGGAAAAGCCGACCACCATCGTCGTCAAGAAAGACGGCGCCTTGATGCTCGACGAGAAAGCGGCAACCGAGACCGAGGTGGTGCAAAAACTCAAGAGCGTGATGGCCGCCGACCCCGAGTCCAATATCGTCGTCAGCGCCGACAAAGAGACGCAGCACGGGGCAGTGGTCCACATCATGGACATCTGCAAAGAGGCCGGCGTCACCAAGTTCGCCATCAACGTGCAGACGGACTGATGCAGCTCAACGCCCGCACTATCACCGTCGGAGCCTCGCTGATGCTGCACCTCGGCCTCGGCGTGGCCGCGGTCTGGTATGCGGGGCTGCCCAAGGCGCGAAAGGCCCACACCGTCGCGGTGATGGGTGACCAGAAGAAAAAAGAAGAGAAGAAGGTCGAAAAGCCGAAGCCGTTGCCGCCTCCCAAGCCGCGGCCAGCGACGAAAGCCGATGTTGCGCCGATGCCGATGCCGACTCCGGTCGCGAAGTCGGAGGCGCCACCGCCCAAGAGCTCCGCCCCGCATGTCGGCGGAGAGTTCTCCAACAGCGGCGGTGGCGGGGATCGTAGTGGCAGTGGCAAGGGCGGCGACGGTAGTGGCGGCGGCGGAAAGGGCACGCCAGCACCAACGGTCAAGGCGCCCGTAGCCAAGAAGATCAGCGACGAAGACGCCTGCACCGAAGCGCCGAGCAAGCCCACTCCGGTGAACCGGCCAACGGAGATCGAGTACACCCAACAGGCCCGCGCCGACGGCATCGAAGGCCGCTTGGTC
>Ga0123336_10000399_pt1 | contig 44629 bp, 36 predicted proteins | sample SSSSmetaG_FD_96466 | JGI IMG/M metagenome (GOLD analysis project Ga0123336, IMG submission 96466) | Glacier valley bacterial and archeal communities from Borup Fiord, Nunavut, Canada, to study Microbial Dark Matter (Phase II) - ​SSSS metaG | ecosystem: Environmental > Aquatic > Freshwater > Ice...
CGGACGCCAAACATTGGAAGATATTCAAACCGTTCGTTCTACTCTCTGGAAATTAATTCCACGTAATTTAAAAACCACCATTTGATCATGGAGAACGAAAACCAGTTTCCTCCAGCTCCACCACGCTGGGCAGAAAATTTTTTAAGATGGTATTGTGCTCCACATTTGCTTGAAGAAGTGGCAGGAGACCTGCAGGAGGAATTTTATTTTAATGTCAAGCGTTTTGGAAAAGCAAAGGCAAGAAGGGAATATATCTTGGATGTCATCAGATTCATAAAACCTTTTGCAATTAAAAGGAGATCGTCTAAGCCATCCAATCCAACGACTGGGATGATTCATCACTATACTAGTATCGCCCTACGAAACTTGTCACGTCACAAAGTTTTTTCAGCAATCAATATTACCGGCTTAAGCCTTGGCCTGGCGTGCTGTGTTCTTATTTTACTTTATACAAAAGACGAGGTCAGTTACGATCGCTTTCATTCCAATATTGATAACATCTATCAGCTTACCTGTACACGCATTGAAAAAGATGGTAAAGAGGAAAAATTTGCCATCGCGGCCATGGTAGAAGGACCGGCATTTAAGAAAGAGGTTCCGGAAATCAACGAATTTGTAAGAGTAAAACGTGAGTCGCTAACAATAAAAAACAACGGAGAGATTTTCAATGAAAATATTGTTTGGGCAGATGAGAATTTTTTTAGGGTATTTTCATTTCCCATTATCTCGGGTGATCCAAAAAGTATCTTAACAGATCTTCACTCACTTGTGCTGACCGAAGAGACGGCTCTTAAATTCTTTAACACAACCGATGCTCTCGGCAGGTCATTGGATATAAAGGTCGATGGCGATTTTGAGACCTTTATTGTTTCGGGTATCACCAGCAAGCCTCCCCTGAATTCCACTATTAAATTTGACATCCTGCTTTCATTTAATTACCTGGAGGAGATACATCCCGATAATGGTTGGCACTGGGTTTCTTTCCCAACGTACTTCACCATTAATCCGCATTCGAACATTAAAACCATTTCTATAAAAATGGAAAAGGTCTATCGGACACAAGCAACATCGGAGATAGATGAGATGATACAAATGGGATATGGGAATACGACCTCCTGGGGTCTTCAACCTTTTTCCAACATGCACCTAAATACTGATTTTAAAGGAACTCCGGAAAGCAGTGATCCAATCTACAGTTATATTTTATCGGGTATAGCATGCTTTATTTTGCTCATCGCTTGCATCAATTTTATAAACCTTGCCGTAGCGCAGTCATTAAAGAGAAGCAAAGAAATCGGGATCAGAAAAGTAATGGGTGGTCAACGGAACCAGTTAATACGTCAATTTCTTTGTGAGTCTTTTTTACTTTGTCTTATTGCTTTTCTTCTCGCAATTGTAATGGCTGAGATCGCCTTACCACTTTTCAACGAACTGTCCAACAAACAATTAAATCTCCTGTATCTTCTGGATTTGAAGTTGGTGATTGGTTTTACAAGTTTATTCTTTTTCACGGGATTTGCTGCTGGTGTTTATCCCGCTATCGTATTATCAGGATTTAATCCGGCCAAGAGCTTGTACAATAGAATGAAGTACATGGGTAAAAATTACCTGGCGAAAAGCCTTGTTGTTGTTCAATTTGCGCTTGCCACCTTCTTGATTATCGCAACACTTTTCATTTATCAGCAATTTGAATACATGACCAAAAAAAATCTGGGTTATAATGATAGGAATCTAATAGAGTTGACGATTGACAAAGCAATCATGGATAATGATTTGATGCGTACGTTAAAAACAGAGTTTTCACGTATTCCTGGTGTAGAAATGGTGGCGCCGAGAAACGTTGGACGTTTCCAGGGACCAACTCAAGCGGCTGGGAAGGAGTTTCAGGCAATCTATGAGCATGTTGATGAAGACTTCACACCAACATTGGAAATTCCGGTTGTGACTGGGAGGAATTTTTCAAAGGAGTATCCATCTGATCCTGTGAATTCTGTATTAGTCAACGAGGCTTTTGTGCGGGAGGCTGGTTGGGGAGATCCTATTGGCAAAACAGTCGATCATATGAATATACCCGGCTGGGGTGAAAAGAAAATGACAATAGTCGGTGTGGTGAAAGATCATCATTTTGAATCGCTGAAGGAAAAGATAAAACCAGAGATTTTTACGTATGATCCCAGGTTGCCATTGGGAAAATTTCTTATCCGCATAAAATCAGATCACATTCCGGAGACACTGAAATCAATGGAAAGGCTTTTCCTAAAAATGTTTCCCTATGACTCATTTCAATACTCTTTTAAAAATGAAATGAATCAAAATAACTATAAGGCAGAAAATCAATGGAGACAAATCATTTCTATCGCAGCTGTATTGGCGATATTCATTTCCTGCATTGGATTATTTGGTCTCACTGCGCTAAATGCAGAACGTCGTACCAAAGAGATAGGTATAAGAAAAGTTCTTGGAGCTTCTATTACTCAAATTATTGGTCTGATTTCAAAAGACTTCATCAAGCTGATCATTATCTCTTTTGTTATTGTGCTCCCGGTCGTATGGTACTCTATCGATCGCTGGCTGCGAAATTTTGCGTACAGTATTGAAATTAGACTATGGGTTTTTGTTTTTGCCGGTATGCTAGCCCTATTGATTGCATTGCTAACGATCAGTATTCAAGCACTTAGAGCGGCAATGGCCAATCCTATAAAATCATTAAGAATTGAATAACTATCTCATTAAATCTATCATTGATGAAAACAAATATTTTATTTTCCCTTCTTATCTTAGTTAGCGTTTGTTCAAGCGCACAAACAACGACTAGATCAACTCAAAAGAAAACGGGAAATGAATGGCATGCAGCGGGTGATGCCATACCGCGATCAAAAGAATTTGCTGATCGTCTTACCAAAGAACTAGGATTGGACGCGGCTACAGCTAAGAAAATTCATGACACCTTCCTGCTGAACACTAAATCCATTGATGAAATAAAAATGGATTCAGGAAGCGAAGCTCAAAAAAGGGAATTATTAAAGTCTAATAAAGAAGCCTTTAATGAATTACTTAAATTAATACTTACTTCTGCTCAGTTCAACAAATATTTGAAAATGCCGGAGGAAAAAATGTGACTTTTATGAAATGGTGATTCTGTAATTGTTTTTGGCAGATAAACAACCCGTCCTGAATACTAAAAGCGTTTGCCCGATCGATGATCAGGAAATTGACTTTACGAAATCGACCTTAAGGAATTTTTTAAGAATTTACCGATTCATTTTTGTTCGAGGTTTCGCATTCTAATTACTTCTCTTTCCTTTTCAGAAGCTCCAAATTCAATCCCTTTTGTTCCCAATGGTTCCATTCCTAGTTCTTTAATAGCCTTATCATACTTATCATAGGTAGCTTTGGAGGGATGTGCGATGCTCTCATGAGGCTCTTTCATGAAATACGGTAGCGATGTTCAAATTGACGTTCGATCCAGGAATGACACAACGCCATTGAAAGGGATAGATATCACTGGTCTACGAAGCAAGGTGTAAAATGACCTTTAGAAAATTTTCCATCTTCATAATAACATGGGATAAAAAAATTAGTCATGTTACCCGGAAAAGTAAACGATGGCTATTAAGCAAAGGTTGGGTTTTAATTTTGAATGAAGGTGTATATGCTGATTTGAAAACCGGGTCGTTCAAAAGCCAAACGTTTCTGATTAAAATGGTGCCAAATAGTGGATTTTTTCTATACAGCATTTTTCCATAAAGCATTGAACTTGTACAGCATTTTTCCGTTATTTGTAGTAGAAAAAAAGAACAGTATGGCGACAAAGACATTATCAAGACTCGATCTCCGCATTCCGCGTGAGCAAAAAGAGCATTTTGAAGAGGTGCTGGAACTTGGCGGTTTCCGCTCCCTTACTGATTTTCTAATCAGCGCTGCTTCCGAAAAGGCAGATGCCATTATGGAGAAACACAATAACTGGTTGTCCTCAGAGGAAGACCGCAAGACTTTTTTTGCTGCGCTGGTAAATCCTCCTAGCCCAAATGCGAAGTTAAAACTGGCTATGAAAAAACATAGTGAGTTCAAGACAAAGTAGATGCTTCACACCATTGCATTAAATTCGTCTCACAAGAGAAATTCTTTTTCTTGTGAAGAACCTTCTCTGGAGGACTATCTTAAAAAGCAAGCTGGCCAAGATGTAAAACGACAGGTAGCGGCGTGTTTCATTTTAGAAGGAGATGAAGGAATGATCAAAGGCTATTATACATTGTCCTCTGACAATGTCGACAGGACATTGATTCCGGAATCGCTGCAAAAGAAACTCCCATATAAGAAACTGCCAGTAACCCTGCTGGGAAGACTTGCCAGGGATATTAAATATAAAGGTAAAGGTGTTGGTGAGTTGTTATTGGCAGACGCGCTTAAACGTGCCTACCAAGCAAGTTCAACAATAGGTTCTTGTGCTGTGGTAACAGACCCAATTAATGACAGGGCAACTAAATTTTATAAAGGCTTTGGTTTTATATTATTGGAGAGTGGAAGAATGTTTATTCCAATGGAAACCATTAAAGTTTCTCTATCTTTAACGTCATAAAATATTTAAGTCAGTTTACCGATTACACTCAGCAACTAGGAAACAGACTGTTTCATGAGTTCAATTTTGACTTTAAAGATCCTGAAATTTCGACTTTTGTAATGTATTTCCACACACAGCGTTGCGGCTTTATGGAGTGTTTCATTAAACGATTTTGTTGCCTGGCAATTTTATTCCTCGGTGCATGCTCGGTGACATCAAATTATTCTAAACATTCAACAAAACGATTCTTGCAATTTGGCAAAAATAAGTTCGATTCGGTTTTGATTTACAGACCGCTTGTTGACCCCAAAATAATCTGTCATCCTCATTTGATTGTGCAAAAGAGCTGATCCAAGATAAGGTTGATGCCCTTGCCGATCAGAATTGGTTATGTTTAACTAATGCTGTGATAGATCACTTTCAGTCAAAAGCAACTTCGGTTGAGCTTTCGGATGATTTCAAATCTCAGGCAATTAAGCTGTTTGGAAGGTTGGCAAGAGAAGACATGGACTTGACAAGTACTGATTTGAAGTGGACACCAAATATCCCAATTGGGAATAGAATCAGGTATTCGTTGATTTTAAATTACCGACCAGTAAAAGAATTTGGAACAGGCATCGGCTACAGATCTCTTTATTATTTCACTGACCTAACTGTATTTCTTCAGATCATAGTCTATGATAACCTGGAAGGGAAAATTGTTGGTTATGCATCAACCAGAGGAGATTATGTTAAATACGCCGTCAAAGATAAGCGTTGTAAAAAAATGATTGAGTACATGTTTAATAATCTCCTTGAAGGATGAAATTGAGAAGGACCATAAGCTCACGTTGATAATCGAAAGCTTTTCATCTTGAATCCATCTAATAATCAGTTGATCTTTTGAGCTTCTTTTGTGCTGGATGTTAAAGATCCATCCTGTATAGACCAAGATGTTGGATCAATGTAAATCTCCGTGGCGATGTTCACTCGCTTTCTGTCCACTCCCACTCTCATAAAAACCGGAACCTGACCACCTTTGGTAGTCCTGTCTTTGCGTGCGAAGAACTTAACTGAAATTATCTGTCTCATATCCCTGTTGTTTAAAATGACAAAATTTGCTTCAAGAGACACTGTAATCAAGATGTTCAATCGGCAAACCCTTCGATGTTCGAGTGCCTTCTAACCATTTTGTGGTACCACTTTGCAAATGGTTGGTTGGTACCAGAGATGGTACCACGGGACATGAATTTTATGCTTGATTTTGATAGGCCGTAAAAACAAAAAACCTCCAAATCCTTGAGATCTGGAGGTCTTGATTTTGTTTGTTAACTACTTGGCAGAGGAGGAGGGTGTTTTGAGCCCAACAAAAACTGCCTTTTTACAATCTATTTCGCCATTTGTAGAGATCAGGTGCACCGATTCTCCACCAAGGTCTAAGTCAATAGGTCAATTCGTAAGTGGGATAAAGTTAATAATGGTTTGTCTTAGTCGCAAACCGTGCAGCGCAACATCAATACTGCTAGTGCGAAATTGGGGACATACCGAAGTAGTCTCAATTTAGAATTTTAGTCAAAGAATTTTTTAGATCTTCTTCAATACTAGCAAAGTGGGTTGTTGACCAAAATGGTATCTCGGCCACCTTTACCTGAATTATTTGATTACTATTTATGCCTGAAGTGATTTCAAAAGAATTTATTGCCTTGAGCTCTTCAGAAGCGTTGGGATAAATCAAAATGACTTCATTGCAACCTCTTCGGTAGGCATAGCTTATAACCTGATACAGGTCGGATTGTGAAACGCCCTTTTTCTTATCATTCTCCAAATAGTTTCTGACCTTATATTTTGTGTCTATTATTATTTTCCTTTTCGATCCATCCGTTGAAGTAAGAAAAATGTCATTCTGCATTTGAAATGCGTCAGGATTAGACGTTAAGTAGGCATTAGATTTTTGATACTCCACACGCCATCTCGTTGAGAAGTGCATTTGTAGAAATCCGACCAGAAAATCTTCAAAGATGTACTCCATGGGAAATAGTAAACACCATTGTGAAAGATCATAAGTGTTGTTTGAGTAAATCTGTTGTTCAACTATTGTCCTGCACACACCAATAACCAAATTGTAATCTTCATAAAAGGAATTAAGTGAGATTGAATTAATTTCATTTACTGTGCATGGTAGATCCTCTACCTCATCCAGTATAAACAATGTTTCCTGAAGCAATATTTGATTCTCCGATAATCGTGTTTGCGGAAGGAGCAATCGAGTGCAATACTTGATAATTCGGTTTACTTTATTGTCAAATAGAAAAGGTTCATAATCACATTCCAGTTTGTGGAAGTTACCTTTACTGTAACCCTGATTGATCTGGCGGGTGAAGTTGATACTTCCTCTTGGTGTCGTGAGGGATTCTTCTTGCATTTGATATTGCATCAACGGTCGTTCAGATACTGTATCTAGAAACTGTGTTGCTATCAAGTGAATAATTAGTTCTGGGAATTTGTCAATCTCATTGGAATCCAAGGAGCTCTGTGTAAATGGGAACCTCCATTTGCGGCAGTAATTAAACCAATAGAATATGTGTCGAAGCATCAGTACCTTATCGACTCTTGAGAAGCTTCGGAATACTTTGGGATAAATTTCAATTAACTCATCTCCGTTTTGAATAAACCCTACATAGTTATTCGCACGAATCATATCATTATCAAATTGTAGGAAGGGTTGATAACGATTGTCTATGCCTTCTACTGATTCCGTTTCCTCTTGCTCGGTAATTCTTTGGTTCCAAATAGTACGCAGGAATGATTTTAAGTCATCACTATTGGTTGTCTTTTTCCATTCCCCATATTCAAAAAGTAGGCTCATTCTGTTTTGGACTGAATATCCCACCGGTAGTTCGATGAATTGTAAGTAACTGCCCATTGTGTTTCTTTGAAGCATTCAGCAACCAAGTTCGTCTTTCCCGAAAAGTATTCTGTCAGCAACGGGATTATCTTATTCCTTAGAATTTCGGAAATGGCGTTTTCATTCATGAAATAGGCATGGCCAATTAAATAATCAGCTGATTTTTTTTGATCGAATACCGCCTTATTAAGTTGCAGTAACAGTTCTTTTTTCTGAGGCTCTGTAATTTCATCTGCATTAGGATACTTTCCTTCGAATTCAAATCGCCTTCTTAATGCGATATCTATTAAAGCAATTGATTTGTCCGCTGTGTTCATTGTGCCAACTATGTAGAGATTTGGTGGAACACTAAAATTAATCTCACCATTTGGAAGCGTAACTATAAGTTCGTTATCCTGATCGAGGCGTTTGTCGCTTTCAAGCAAAGTAATGAGTTCTCCAAAGACTTTCGAAATATTGGCTCGATTGATCTCATCAATTATGAGCACGTAGCGCTTGAGCAGCTCAATTGTACCCGTTGATTTTCTATTCGCCCGCAGGTACTCAACGATTGGCAAGTAGTAAACGGAAAGGCCAGAAACTAATTCTCTTTTCCCCTCCGCAATATCGATTAATGTAGAAATGCTTAAGGTATGAACTTCACTTCCATTTGATTTTTTCAAATAAAAGGTCTTTTCTGAATAATCTGTTAACCAAAAAGATTTTCCTCGAACAGTCTTAAATTCTAGCGGCTGTTCATCAGTGATTTTTGATTGCATTTCCTCTACAAGCTCCCAATAGGGCTTTAATGTAGTTTGTAGTTTCGATGCTTCATAATTATCTCTCGCCCTTTTGCATAACTGATAAAAGACTCCCTTGTAAGGAGTAAATCTCAATTGGGGACTATCTGGGTCTGGTCGAAGACCTATCATGAAGTCCTCGTATGAATAGTTTTGATGAAACGTGACAAATTCTAGTTGGCCATCTTTTCTAAGATTGTCAAATACTTTCTTGTTCGCTTTGTGATCGCCTTGGTGATAGTGTTTTGGTGACGCGATTTGAACTGCGTAATCAATACTATGATATGTTTTTCCTGTGCCTGGAGGTCCATAAAGTATTATATTTAATGGACCTGTGTGCAACGTGCCATCGGAGGGGGACGAAGAGACTGAATGAATTTGTGATTTAATCTCGTTAATTTTTGACAAGCGCTTTATAAAGATGTCTTCTGGAATTACATACATCGAACGTATATTGTTTTTATCCAAAAGGTCTAATGCAATTGATCTTACTCTGTTTAGATAATCATCTAAGTTCGAAAGATATTTCTCCGGCTCTTCATAATAGAATGATCCAAATCTCATTTCATTGAGACTCACATTTAATTTGGCTGCTAGCTCATTATGGAACGCTATTTCTCTCGGATCAGTTATCCCTCCTTTAAATGATATTTCTATGTAGTTTTCACTGATTTCACCATCGTCTTCAAATGTTAGTACGAAACCCAAAGTCTTGATCTTTCTGGCGGTATCACCCTTTCCGAAAAGTGGAACGTAGATATAATTGGACCCCTGGAACCATTGACCAGAAGCGAGTCTCACCTCATCAGATTGAACACTATCGCGTTCACGCAAAGCAAATGTAAAATCGGGGTGCACCTTTCTAAAGTCAAGTAACTTTGTTAGAATCGCTTCGGTAGCACGATAAAGATTGTTTTTTAGGTCACTCATAACTTCGTTATTAGAATCCTATTTTTCTTTTCCTTGATCACCCTTCCAAATCCCGTTGGCATAAATCCACTCTTCTTCATCCATGCAAGTGCTTTACTGACTTGTTGTTGAGTGTATTTCTTTTTTCTATCCGACCATTCAAAAAATGTTGAGACAATCACGGTATCACTAATAGACTCCTTTTTAATTATCATATTATTCCACACAGCGTAAAGAGTAGCAATTACTTCGGCATCGTCTTCTGTTGAATTCTTAAGCGCCGTAAATAATATGGTCAATTTTGAGTCCACAGGTTTAAAATAACCATTATAATAATCCTCAATCTTGTCAACCTTTTCCAACGGATAGAACTTGTATTTCTTTTCCTCAAACCATTTTGAAGTTTTTAGTTTGAACGCTACGGTGTGCATAAACTTAGGATCGTAGGGCCCGGCAGACTGACGATAGTAATTCCAATTCAAATCTACTTCTGCCAGATGTTCGGCTAAGTATTGAAGTTTTTGAAACTTGATGTGTGTGAAATGCGGATCGTCATTAAAAAGTGATACAATTTTTCCACCTAATACTTGTTTGGCAAAGGCTCTTTTATTCTCTGGAATATTTACTCTAACTGATTCTGCATATTTGGTTTTCGCTTCAGCAGCTATACTAATGCTTGCCAGTGGCTCAATTTGGTATTCTTTGGTTCTCGTTTTTTTGACCAATCGAAGGGATGCCTTGTCATTAATTCTCTCCAACAATGCCCTGGCAGGTTCGTCATTTTCATCTTGAGCTACAAGATCTCCACGAAAAGCTTTTGCTAATAAACTTTGCGGCAATCTATCCAAATGCTCCCTAGCTTTTTCATACCGAGCCTCGATCTTATCGGCAACAGTAAGTAGAAGTTCCACGTGCCGAATGATTTCGGCCTGTTCGTTAGGTGGCGGAATAGGACAAATGTATTTCTTTAGAATATCGGTATTGATATTCGGCCAGGAAGTGCCCGTTGCTACATCCATTAATTTCAATCTTTGAAGTTGCATGAAATAGTTAAAGAAGCTTCTAAGACTTGCATCATTGACTCTTTTGATTGCCATAATACCATCGTAAATGTATCCCTCAATATCGAGGAGGCACGTTCTGCCAACACCATAAACTCCACTGACCCCAACTAGAATGTCGTTCTGATTTACATACCTACCATACTTCGATCCATCTTCTGTCAGGTATTCGTTTGTAGTGGTTAGAACATTGTTCTTTGTGTTATCGGTAAAATCCGATAGCATAATCCAGTGATAAGCTGTTTTTTTATTTGAAAAATATCGTGGATCCCCTTTTGGCCTCGGTGATGACCCTCGCACTATTTCAAAGACCTGCCCAAATTGGACATTGATCCAAGTATCAGGAATGCCTTCGGAAGTCAAGTCAATTGGATTTCCAGAAGCCCTAATCCTATTAATGTAGTCCAACGCTGATTCATTTGGAGAGTTTGAGTTTCTCCATTTTTTCGTTAAGGTCCCAGTTACAGCAGCAGAAAGAATACTCTGCCGAAACCGTTTTAGAATTTTTGGTATGCGTTCTAACCGTGCACGACTGCGATCTATTTTTTCCATCAACTCGTCCAACTTGGCTATGATGCGTTGTTGTTCATTCTCAGGTGCAACCGGAACTTTAATGTTCCAAAAAATATCGGGATCTACATGAGGTATCCCAGTACCCCTATGATTGGTTTGAATATGATCGAATTGCGTTTGTATGAACCTATACAAGTAATCGCGGTCAATTTTAGGCTTTAAACCCATAAGGGTTGACCCCAACGCTCCCTTCCTGCTTTTTCCGACCCATCCCGCTCTTGCACCATCCCAAACAATAACTAATTCATCCTCATGTGTTGCATTTGATGTTTCAGCGTCAACAAAGATTTCGTCATTTTTCTTTTCAATTGCACGAATGTCCAAGTAAACTAATGGATCATTGAACGGCTTACTTTCCATTCTCTTTGGTTTCTTCCCTTTCTTGTAATCGACCAAGAAAGACAACTCAACTTCTTCCCATCCTTTTGGCAAATTATTCTCCATCACTTTCCATCAAGGCTAAAACTTCTCTTAAATCATCCACCACTGCTTCCAATTCCGTAATTGCCTCAGTTGCCAGTACCTGTGGCTCTGGCAATGAATCAGAATCTTCCAAACTCTCGTCCTTCAGCCAATTAATATCAAGTTTGTAGTCACGCTTTTCTACTTCTTTCCGGTGAAACTTTCTAAAGCGTCCTTCTTCACCCAAGTCTCTGCGTTTGCTCTGACCATTGGGATCAACGCCATAACATTTCTCAAACTCTTCAAAGTGTTTATCACTCAACGGCCTATCCTTTTTAGTGATGCCTTCTACATTGCTTCTTCCATCAAAGATCCATACATTCTCAGTAGGCAATCCTTTTTGTAAGAAAATCACATTAGCTTTTACCCCTTGCGCATAAGGTGTAAACGTGCCTCGTGGCAATCGAAGAATAGTATGCAGATTACAGTCTTGCATTAATATCTTAAACACTTCACCAGCCTTATCTTCAAACAATACATTGTCGGGTAAAACAATAGCAGCACGGCCTCCAGGCTTCAAGGAGCTCAAATAATGTTGCACAAAATTTAACTGCTTGTTACTAGTGCTAATGGTAAAATCTTCGCGTTCCGGTGCCTGGTTAGCACCCTTAGTCCCGAAAGGTGGATTGGTGAGAATACAGTCGTATTTCTTCCCATCGAAGGGCTCGTAAATTGTATCTGCAATTTTTATTTCACTTGTAACGCCATGAAGAAATAAATTCATCATAGCAAGTCGAGCTGGTCGAGCTACTAACTCCTGACCATAATACGATTTGTTCTTGATTCGTTTAATGGCATCACGATCAATAGCACCTTTGCTTTCTTTAATTAGCCACTCGTATGCAGCAACCAGGAAGCCTCCGGTTCCACAGGAAGGATCACAAACGGTAAAATCATTTTTACTTCGCGGATCAGGCTTCATGACCCGAATCATACTATGGATCAAAGGCCGTGGTGTGAAATATTGTCCAGCGCCTTTTTTTCCTTCACTCGCACTTTTGTCGAGTAGCCCTTCAAATGCCTGTCCCTTCACATCTACGTTCATGCTGCTCCAATCCTCCTCATCAATCATGTTAATAAGTCGCTTCAGATTAACCGGGTTGTTAATCCGAGGCATTGCTTGCGTAAATATTTTTCCGAGTATTCCTTTTTCTTCGCGCAGCTTACGCAACACTTCCTGGTAATGATCTGTTAGATCTGTACCACTTTCTTCTTTGAGACTGTTCCAATTGTACTTTTTGGGAACTTCAACGCCACGCTCCTCTGCCATTTTTAAAAAAAGCAAGTAAGTAAGCTGCTCAATGTAATCTCCATAATCCACTCCATCGTGCCGTAGCGTATGACAGAATCCCCAAAGTTTATTTACTATGTCGCTCATAATTTTCCTATGCCGCTATCGCTGCATTTATCTCCGTAATTAATTCTTTATAATCGCCTTTAAATAATTTCTTGAATCGACCCAAACCGCCATGTGCTTCAAAAACAGGCATATCATTAAAGTCCTCTTCCTCAAGCGTTAAGTTGGTTATCAAATGCTCCTTGATGTAACCAATCCATTCTTGCTGAGCACTGTCAAGGATTTTGCTACCAAATACTTTATCAATTGCTTTGTCAATTCGTTCGTTTACACTCAATAAAGGCTCCTTCAGATCTGCATGCCTGATCATACTGATAATATCGACAAGACTCTTGTGGTACACAAGGTTGTGCGCTTTGCGAAGGTCAGCTTCCTGAAAATGGTTCTGAAGCAACAGCTTTCTCAAATCGCGAAGTATTTGCGTATTCCAACCTTTAGGCTTGTCAAGAACAATTCTCATTGCATCAATATCGCTCCGGTGTTCTTTTACAAATTCCTTAAAGGCACCTAAGTACTCAGCTGGTTTTAGGTACTTGTCGCCAACACTGAATACCGGTTCTGAGTATACGATGTCTTCCTGTTCCCTTGCGATATAAAAAGTTGTGGGTGGGCGCTTGTAGGCTACTAGGAGTCGTTGAAAGTCCTTATTGTTCAGAATTTTCATTGTGCCGCCGAAGTCACGCTTGAGCAATTGGTGCAAATTTGTAGCAAACATTCCAATGTCTCCTTCCGGAATGTAGGTAGCAAAATCTGCTCGCGCATCGCTACTCATGGATTTTTCAATCCGGTGTAATCGCTTGCCTAATACATTGGTATTGTATTCTCTTTCCTCATTATTGTTAATCCTTCGAATGATTTCATCAATCGGCACTGAAGGTGTTCCGGGAGGTATGAACTTAAAATTTGAAACATCCTTAAAGTATTCGATCAAAGTGCCATCAAAGCAATCGAATACCGTAAATGAGTCTTTATTGATCTCCCCACATTTGCGTGTTCCGCGTCCAAGCATTTGTTCCCAAAGGATGCGGGATTTCACTGGGCGCAAGAACACAATGTATTCCAACGCCGGAATATCTACACCTGTACTCAGCATGTCCACCGTTACAACTATCTTCGGCTCTGGCCTGTTACGAAACATTTTTATCTTTTGAAGGGGACGGTCAACATTTGCGTTTCCTGTAATTTTGGCCACGAAGTCATCGCCTCGGTTAAAAACTTCCTTACATACGGTGACTAACTGATCGGCATGTGAGGTGTGGCTAATGTCATTTACTGCGAAAATCAGTGTCTTTGGAAATCGACCTTTTTCCTTTTCAAAATCGAGAGCGTACTTAGCAATCTCGCCTATAACCTTCTTGTTACTATCCGGTACAGTAATTTTTCGTTCGACATCTGTAGCATTGTAGTTCCGCTCATCCTCCAGATTCTCAATTTGAAGTTGGCCCGTCTGCGTGTCTACCTTTTCCACTAACTCGCCTTCATTTAAAAAAACCCCGTTCATGCGAATACCTGAATTGATCTTGACGGCGCTGTAGTCAACTAAATATCCTTCCAGGATGGCTTCTTCAATAGGATAACGAGAAATTGGTTTATCGAAATATGCGACGGTATGCAATGCTGGAGTAGCTGTTAAGCCAATTTTTATAGCATCGAAGTATTCAAGCACTGTGCGCCAAACGTTGGTGTCCTGTGAAGTGTATCCCCGGTGGCACTCGTCCGCAATAATAATATCGAATGCGTGAATCGGGATGTCAAGTCTATCACCTTCTTCAGTGTCCGTATCATTGTTTTCATCAGTGAACACAGCGCTCTTTCCAAGCAAATTGATAGCCATCCGTTGGATGGTACACACATAAACGAAAGTCTTTGTTGCATCAGGTTTAGTTAAATATTCGTTTGGAAGAACATTTATATCAAATTTGCCATGCTTTTTGGCAATCGGAGAAGCCGAAAACCGATCATAGTAGGCAAACAAAAACTTCTTTTTATGAAACCAAAAAAATTGTCAATCCAAAAAGTGGTTATCTCAAAATTGAGTAAAACCGAGATGGGACAGGCAAAGGGCGGTTACACATTTACGTGTAGTTTGTCCATTTACACATCCTGTCAGACGACCAATTCGGCGTATTTTACCAATGCTCCAAATTGTCATTGCTAACTAAAATTGGGAGGGAGCGGTTGCTCCCTCCTTTTTTCCTTAAAAAGGATCATACTACACATCCTCATGACGACGACTTATCCAGATCTACAGGAAATAAGAAATTGCATCCTTGCATCTCCTCCAGAAGAGGGCGTTGGGCTTTTGACAGGCGAGTCAGGAAAGGGACTCTATGCTCTGTGTGAGGTTTTGGCTAATACAGAATGCAAAGAAGCATTTGTAGAATATCTGGAGAACGTGATCAACTATTGTTTGCGTCGGTTAAGCGAGGATGAAATTGCTGCACCCTTAAGCCTTGCTGAAGGACTCCCAGGTACATGTATCCTCTTAAATCTATTGAAAAAGGAAGGTCTATTGGATAAAGCTACAACAGCATCTCTTTACGAATTAGAAAACTTGCTTTTAAAAAGTGTGAATGAAGATAAAAATATCTATTCACAATTAGGTTATGATTACTTCTACGGGCTCACCGGATTAGGCACCTATTTTCTGACTTATTCTTCTCATTCGAAAAGAAAAAGTATAATTAAAAAAATTTGTAGTCAACTTATTCGAGCCGCTATTTCGGATTCAAATGGATTGCGATGGAAAGATGATTTTCATTTTGGAACGCAAACCTATAATTTAGGAATTGCCCATGGAATCCTTTCTGTGATTGTTTTTTTCAGTAAAGTCATACAGCATAGTCTTGGAGATAAAGACTTAGTTTTAATATTGCATCGTACCGTGCAGTGGTTCCTCAAACAGGAGAACGACAACAATCACTTGTTTCGCTTTTCTTGTACGGTCGGCAAAAATGGGGAAGGACGTAATTCAAATAACCGATTGGCATGGTGTTATGGTGAATTGACAATCGTCATTTGTCTTATTCACGCTTACAAAGCCACAAAAGAAGAAGCTTATTTTCAAAAAGCTCTATCAATAGCATTAACAACGGTTGAAAAGAGGGGTGACGAATTTGTTACGCGAACCAAAAATGGCTTATATGAAGGTGGCCTATGTCATGGAATTGCAGGTATATCCTATGCATACTTTGTAATCTCAAGGTACTTTAATAATCAAGTTTTTTTTGATTGTCATCAATATTGGGAAGGTCTATTAAATGAAAGATCTCCACATTCATTTGTAAACAATGCAGCAGGATTCTACAAAATTACTCTTGTTCCAGAATCTGAACCAGAAATTCAACCTAAACTGAGCTTGATCGACGGAGCAGCTGGTGGAGGATTATACATTTTAACGGTAGCTCATCCGGAGATTGAATCAATATGGGCGCCTATTTTTTCCATGGACATTCTCTAAATGAAACTATCCAGTTCAACATTATTGCGCACTCCCTTACTTCCAGTGTCCTGCATTAATGCGGATCCTCTGGAGCTTTTCAAAAGTAATTCTGCTGTTCGGGAAGCAATTTATTTATCATCAACCTCCTTGTACTCCAAAGTGATAGACTTGATTACGAAAGGAGTTGATTCCAAAAAGGAAGAAAAAAAAATTTTGGTTTCCTTAAAGAAATGTGTCATTAGAATGTCCTACCGATGCACCCCATTTGGTATGAATGCTGGTGTTTCTTCAATAAAATTAAATGATTCCACCACAAAATCCATAACGCTCGGCTCCTCACCCCTCTATCAAAAGCACATTCGTATCGATATGGGATTTTTGGGGGAAATCTATAAAATTTTGCTGGAATCACCTTTGGTTAGAGAGATGGTCCTTTATGCTAACAATACATTGTATAAAGTCCACAACGAGTTTCGCTTTTATGATTACAAGTATTCCCCAGGAAGGGTCCACAATCTCGCGGGAATTTCTTGGCAAAGAATATTGGATGACATTGTCTCAAAAACAAGGCGCGGAATGCTCTTTGGTGATTTGAAAATGTTTCTTCTAAATAAGAATTACGAATCAGCCGATGCCGATCAATTTTTACTCGATTTAATTGATTCAAAATTTCTCGTAACTGAATTAGAGCCGGGTGTTTGCGGAACACATTTTCAGATGCTTTTGAAAAACTTCCTTGAAAAACAAAAAAATGAGTTGCCTGAAGAGATAATGAAGCTGTTACCGATGTTTGATTTTAATAATCAGCATATAGGCAATACTGAAAAATATATTGAGTTCAGGAAAAACCTTGAAAACTATAATTTCCTGTCGGATGACTTTTTTCAAGTAGACCTGCACAAACCTGTTGAAGATTGTAGTCTCGGAAAGGGGAGCTTTGAGAACTTAACGGAAGCAATTAAGATACTTCAATATCTGAATTTTAATTATGACTATCCTGGCGCGGAAGGAATTGAAAAGTTTAGCAAGGAGTTTAACAAACGATACGAGGGACGGGAAATGCCACTTTGTCTTGCTTTGGATCCCGATGTGGGCATTGGATATCCTGCCGACAGCGAAGTTGTTGAAGAAACTTCTATCGCTGAAGGTCTCCAACCTTTCAGAGAACAATTCAAAACATTCATTCAACCTGAACGGTTTAACATTATTGTCAAGAAATACACGGATTGTCTTGTTTCAGGTAATGGGGTCCTTTTTTTGAAGGAATCTGAATTTGAAGACATTTTACGCGATACCGTCATCAAGCCACCTTCGGTACTCAGCTCCCTAATAACTGTATATGAAAATGGGAATGATATCATAATTAATCATGTAGGAACAGATCGCATGGGTCTCAAGGTTGCTGCACGATTTTCATATATGAATAATTCGTATTTCGAGTTATCGCAAGGCCTCGAAGATTTATCCATTTCTGAAACAGATGAAATCATAAATCCAGAAATAAACTTTCTTCCTGAAGACCGCGCAGGAAATATTACCTTCAAACCACTTCTTAGCAAATGGGAACTACCGATTATTACACCCGGCTGTTCCAAGAATGTCATTGATATTGCAGATTTAACCATAAGAATTGACGGCGGAAAGGTAATTGTTCGGGATCCCAAGAATGATATTATTGTCAGGCCCAAGTATACTTCAGCATATGCTTATAATAAAAGTACCGTACCACTCTTTCGTTTTTTTGGCGACTTGGCTTTTCAGGAGTTAAAAGGGCACCTCAGTTGGATGTGGGGAGCTTTGGATTCCATGCCTTTTTTACCAAGGGTACAGTACAAGAATATTGTGTTGGCCCCAGCACGTTGGACAGTAAACATGATATCCTTTCAAAATGTGATCAATGAGCGAAAGAATTTCATTAATAGGTGGACCAATGAAAAAATGCCCACAAGGTTCTGCATTGTTCAAAGTGATCATCTAATGCCCATTGATTTGGAGTCAGAAGCTTCATACGAACTATATAAAGACGAAGCGCAAAAAGTTAAGGTCATTACTATCCAAGAAGACTTAACAATGTTGGGAAATTCAATTGTAAGTGGTCCAGAGGGCGAGTTCGCTAATGAATTTGTTCTTTTTTGGGACAATGAAAAAGTGCCAACAACATCGATCAAACTTAGTAACAAGAAATTCACAACAATAAAAACAATTCCTTCAGGTCAGGGATGGATCTACTACAAGATTTATTGTGGAATTCGAATGGCAGATAAGTTATTGTGCAATTACTTAATTCCTCAACTAAATCAAATGATCAAAACAAACATCATCGGCAAGTGGTTCTTTGTCCGATACGGGGACCCGGACTTTCACGTTCGATTGAGGATAGCATGCCCACCTGAAAACAACGAAAAGGTGAGACGGTTACTGGATGAAATCTACCAGAAATTATTGGCTCAGAATTTGATTTGGAAGATTCAGGAGGATGTTTATGAACGCGAACTTGAGCGTTATGGTGAGAAAAGCATCGAGCACGTTGAAACTCTTTTTTTTAACGATAGCCTCTTTTTCTCGCAAGTGTTTCGAAAATCTACTTTTTCTCAAGCCATTTCCATGAGATGGAAATTTGCATTACTATCAATCGACCAGCTGCTAAATGATTTCAAGTTTGCAAATGTCAAGAAACTGGATCTTATGAGAAGAGTTCAAGCAAACATGTTTGCGGAATTTGGTCTACTAAAGACCAAATCAAATACTGATATCCTCTCAAAAAAGTTTAGAAGTTTTAGGGAGGAGATAAATTTAGCTATGTCTGGAAAAGACCCTGAGCTTAATAAATTTTACCATGCGCTTGCTGTCAGGGGTAAAAACAATAAAAGGGTCATTTCGGCAATTATCGAGGACGTCGCTTGTGCTGACTCTTATGACCTTGTTGATAAATTAGTACTAAGCTTAATTCATATGTCAGCAAACCGTTTTCTGATGATTGATCAACGTTTGCAGGAGACAGTCATTTACGATTTACTTGTCCAAACATACAAATCACAAGTTTATTTTGAAAAAGAAAAGAAGAACGATGGAATAGAAGTTAATGCGATCATTTAAAAAAATTTAAAACAATAACCATAAACAAGTTTACATGAGATCATCCACAATATTTTTCACAGTCTTAGGATTGGTTAGCAGCTTTTTCACTTTTGGTCAGCAAAGATTAGCATCCTCAATAGTTGATGCTGATTCTGGAAAACCTGTACCGTATGCAAATGTAAGTGTAGCCAATTCTGGAATTGGAACCGCTAGTGATGAGTCAGGTTCCTTTCAGCTTCAAGTACCACAGGGAATTAGAGGTGGGCGTATAAATATCTCATGCATTGGGTACATCAATAGGTCATTGAGCATCGACAGTCTCTTAGGCTTGCAGGAGAAGCCAACCGTAAAACTTAAGCCGGCAACCGAGTATTTAAACGAAGTAGTCGTGAAGGGCAAGCAAGTTACTCCCAAAGAATTATTGGATCAGGTTGTCGAATCTATTCCAAAAAATTATTCACAGCAGCCATTTAACATTACTTTTTATTCTAAAATCTCCCTATTTGATGATAATAAAAAGATATATACTGTTGAAAGCGTTATCTCTACTTACCGTGACGGATATGTGCCTGGGGCGTTGAATGCATCCAAAATATTACAAAAGCGGGAAACTGGGGTAAATCCTTTCGCAAATACCGGGGGTAAAGACTCTGAAGATTACTTTCCTTATTCCCCTGTTTTTGATGTGTTTCTTCCTGACCAGATCGGTGTTGGTTCCGGAAATATTCACTCAGTCTTTAACCCCGAGTTGCTGAAGAAGTTGAAATTAGAGCTGGACGATGTCTCATCCTTTGATAAGGATACAGTTTGCGTTATCAGATATGATCCTTCAAAGGAAAAGTATACAGGAATAATATATGCAACCAGCAATTCGCTGGCGGTTGTTAAGCATGTTATTAAAATTGGTAATAAGAACTATGAAATATATTATAAGAAATTTAACGGGCTGTATTATCCTTATTTAATCAGGGCAGAATCAATTATGGGTACGAAGAAGGCAAGTTATAAAGTGCTCAACGAGATTGTGTTGATTGAGGTTAAAAAGCCAGCAGTAGATGTTTTCAAGCTTGATATTTCGAAGACTGACCTTTCAAAGGTAAAATACGACGCCGAGTATTGGAAGGTAAATTTTCCTGAGAAGTAACAGAGATGAACAGTTCATCGAACAATAAAATCGACGATGTTTTTGGGCCAATGCCGAACTGGTTAAAGAGTTGGTCATTGTTAATACTCGCCCTGATTGGACTTGTTCTGTATTTCGTCACGAACCTTGTTCAAAATCGGTCTTCATTTCGTGGTAGTATCGTAAGCTTAAATCCATCCACAATTATACATCAGGCTGGCAAATCGATTGGAATGTTTACGATTGTCAAAAAGTCAGGTGAATATGTTGGACTAAATGAGCTGTTAGCAATTAATGGTGACCAAGAATCATTTAAGATTCTAGAACAATTGGAAGAGACGTTGATTAGAAATGAGGATTTTAAACAGGGCCTAACTTTTTCTAAACTAATGCCAACATTAGATTCATTAATTACGATGTACAATGCGGAAAATACTCGATTGATGATGCTTTCCGAAACTGGAGGTTTCAAAGAAGGCTTGGAAGAATTTAAATTTATCCTCACCCAATTCTCAAACAGAAGACTAAACGATCAGCAGAGAAAACTTGAGCTTAGCAATAACTCATCCATAAAAAGCTGTATCAAAGAATTGGACCAAGAGCTCAAAGGACTTCAGGTTAGTAGGAAATTGACCTATTCATTTCAAAAAATGAAGGTTAAGGCGATTCGAAGTCAATTGCTAATGTTTATAGCTGATTGGAAAACACGCCATTGTTTAGTTTCCCCCATCGCGGGTTTTTTTGTTTCAAATACCTATCCTTTACCGGCGGACGATGGACCAGGTACTCTTAGCATAGTTTCAAAGATTGAATCAATTGATGTTCGTTGCGCAGCATCAGCCATGACAATGGGCTTGAAAGGAAAATCCATCATTATTCGCTCGACCAAATATGGTGAATTAATGAGTGGAAATATTGGTTCAATAAATCATAAGAACGATGTAGCTATACTTAAAATCGATGTCCTAAATTATTCTAACATAAATTCGGAAAGCCTGATACTGGATACCTACTCAAATAATGAGTCTATAGTTATTGAGTATTCGGACAAAAGTTTTATCCAAAGAATATTAGGAAAGTTTAAATAGCCCAAAGATCAAAGAAGTAATAAATGAAAATAGTCCAAAGCTATTGGTCCAAGCCAGTAATGGAAACGGGTGGAAGAAGAGGGGACGATAGACAACGTGGAGGCTGGATCGACATACGGTTTCATTATATGAGCTGGGCTCTTAGCTGCCTAAACTTTAAGAAATTCTATAATGAAGTTGAATTGGTCACAGACTCATTAGGAAAAGAGATTCTCATTAATAGGATCGGTTTACCTTATTCTCATACTATGACGGTTCTTGATTGTTATGAAAATGAGGACCCGGCGGTGTGGGCCATCTCCAAGTTTCATGCTTATACGTTACAGAAGGAGCCATTTATACATGCAGACAACGATGTTTTTATTTGGAGAACCCTCACCGAGTTAGAGCATAAGCCCCTAGTCGTACAAAACTTTGAGGTAAATGTTAGTTTTTACAAGCAGATTTGGAAGGAGATTGTTGATCAATTCAGTTACATACCCTTATGTATGAGAGAGGACTTTATTGCTCGTCCGGAAATTCACTCATGTAACGCAGGTGTATTTGGTGGCAATGATCTTGTATTTATAAAAGAGTTCGCTACCGAGGCAATGGCCTTCTTAGCTAAAAATAAATTGGCAATGAAGAATATGCGAATGCCCGGCTGGACAGTATTAATTTATGAGCAATATCTATTCTCCTGCCTTGCAAGGGCAAAACAAAAACAAGTAACCGCATTATTTTCATTTACCGACAATAGAAACGTTGAAATGGCTGACTTCTCAAAAGTTGCAAGGGGTAAATTTTATGTCCATACCATTTCTAATACCAAACAGAATGAGATGACCTGCAACAGTCTTTCAGAAAGATTACGTTTGGAACATCCCGAATACTATTACCGAATTGAGCAACTAGCAAAAGCACATGCCCTTGAATAAAGTAGTGCAAAGCTTTTGGACCAAGCCAATAGGATCAGCGGCGAAAAGCGAATACTCTGGCCGAAACTCCGGGGGATGGAGCAGTTTGAGTATTTACTTTATGAGTTCTGCTTTAAGCTGTCTTTTGTTAAGAAGACTTTATGAGAGAGTTGAATTATTTACTGATTCCGCGGGAAAACATATGTTAATTGATTTATTGAAACTTCCTTATACTCAAGTTCATACAATTCTTGATAGGCTCGATAAATATCCCGTCGAATTATGGTCAGTGGGAAAATTGCTTACCTATTCCGTTCAAAAAGAACCGTTCATTCATATTGATAACGATGTTTTTATGTGGCAATATTTTCCATCGCATCTATCAACTGAAAGTCTTGTTGCCCAGAATATTGAAGTTGATTTTGCTCATGATATTGAAATATTGAGACAAATCGTTAAAGAATTTCAATATTTGCCATCAGTCATAAAAGATGACCTTCCTCAAGAGCATCTTGTTTCATGCAATGCTGGAATCATAGGCGGTATCGATCATGAGTTTTTTCAAGAATTTTCAAAATGCTCCTTCCAATTCATAAATCAAAATCTCTTATATCTCTCCCGAATTGATGCAGGTTTAGCTAATGTAATTTTTGAACAATACTTGTTCTCTCGTTTGGCAGCCAGCAAGAATCAATCAATTGGATTTCTTTTTCCAACGCAGCCGGACTATCAAGATTTCCTCCATTTTTCAGAAGTTCCTTCAAAAAGACAGTATGTCCATTTAATTGGGCCCTACAAGAAGAAAGTGAGTAGCGAAGATTGGATTGCGAATCGGTTGAGATTGGAGTTTCCTGAGTATTACTATAGGATTGTTTCCTTGGCTTCAAATTTTATGATATGACTGTTTCAAATTTAGAAGGTCCTAGGATTGAGAAATTAACTTCCTCGTATCTAAACTCTTTCCGTCGTCGAAGTTCAGATGTAGATACTAAGTCTCTTGTTCATGAGATTACTTCAGACCTTATGCTCTTACTTCAGCTTTATAGGCTAGGAATCGAAAGATTTAGGATTAAGCAACTTATTTTTTTACTGGTAAAAGATCTTGCGGTTGTAAAAGACAAGTTAGGAAACAACTACTGTGTATTCTTTGGTAGGCTGAGAGTATTCTTAGTGCTCATAAAAATTTATACTGAATTTGATGATAAAAAGTTGTTGAAGGTTGCGGAATCTTTTCTTGAGGGATCCATTGAAGATTATCTCAATTCACCATTTAATGGAAATGGACTAGTAAATGGAAAAGCTGGATTAATTACAGCATTAAGCGAAGTCTGTACGCTAGGAAATCTGGATAGGGAGTCAATTTTAAAGGTATGTATCGATAGGTTTCTTTCTGGTATCGCTCCTTATAAGACAGGTATTATCAACCTTAACAATTTATCAGATTTGGCTCCTTCAAATTCATTGGCACAAGGCGCAGCTTCTGTTGTATGGCTGCTTTCATCTATTCAGAGAAGTGGCAATACCCTTGATTCAACCCTAAGATTGATTCTGGATAAAGCGGTCCTCTATACCAACTCGACTTTTAACAGTGAAATAGGTTCATGGAGTTTGTTGGAAAAGGACCTTAACTCTTACAAGGAACATCTTTCAGCGTTAAGAGGATCGGGACTTACCAATAAAAAACTATCAAACAATTTTTGGGAAGGCTCTTCAGGGATCATGGTGGCTTTGTTAAATTATTTATTGCTGGACGGGGTGAATCAGGTTGTCAGAATCCAGGTTACTAAGAATATTGAGAAAGCAGAGCGTATTCTTTGGAAGAATTTAAAGAATAAATACGAGCATAGGTATCTATTTTATACCTATTTGATGCTTTACAAAGTGTTGCAAAAGCAGGTTTACTTGGAAAGGGCTGATAAAATTTTTCATGATTGCGAGAACCGCAGAGAAAAACTCATCATAGCATTAACGATTTATCGTAATGGAGATACGTCAATCCTTGATATTATCCCTGAATTCTCAAATAGGATTGAATGGGTTAGTCAGCCACAATTTGAAAAACTATCTCAATCATTCTTTTACCAATCGTATCCCAAGACTTCGCAACTACTTGTGGCTCTTCGCAAATCAATTATTTCTGACCTTGATAACCCAATAATTCTAATGGGTGACTTTCATTTTAATTTGGAGAAGCTGCTGGAGGGAAAGATAAAACGAATTAGGAATAGAAGACTGACTGAATGCTTTCAGTTTGAAAAATTTAGAAGAAAGTTTCTAAATGGAATGGTTAACAAGTTTCAGCTTAAACTGAATGAAATAAAGGAATGTCGACTTGCTGATGAAATGTTAAGGCTAGAACCCGAGCAATTTGGAAAAAGAATAATGGTCATATCTCCAACTATTGATGCATTTAAGACAAAGTGGGATTGGTCTCAGGGTCGTATTGAAGAAATTGTGAACAATTTAAAAGTTAAAGGAGAGTCACAAGTTCTGATAGTTCAAGCGAGAGCAACTAACCGAGGATATACTGAAATCTCGCTCACTTTAGAGGAATATATTTTGCTATGCACATTTAAGCGTCCAATAAAAATAGCTGCTGCAATCCGTTCCTTTAAGAAGAATTTCACAATGAACACCCCATCAGATGAGTTGAGTTTTAATGAGTATTGTCAGAGTACATTAACAGAACTTATTTTCTCAAGACTCCTAATACCCAGTTGATCGACCTTAGGGATTTAGATCTAAATTCAGTTTCAAATTCTTACTCTTTTTGAGTCGTATTGTTAACCAGGTGATTCATTCAGGGATTACTAAGGCCCTTTCATTTACTGAAGCCGCTAATTTAGATCCAAGTTTGTCCCTTAGTATCAACATATCATCGCTTACCTTCTTATCCAAAATTTTTGCATAATGCTGGGTCGTTTTTAAATTCCTATGCCCTAGCATTTTACTAACAGTTTCAATTGGAACTCCGTTGGTTAAAGTGACTGTAGTTGCAAAAGTATGCCTTGCAGTATGGAACGTCATCTTCTTTGTTATTTCACAAGCATCGGCAATTTCTTTCAGATAGGTATTCATTTTTTGATTGCTTAAAACAGGCAACAACTTTCCGCTATTTAAGCACTGTGGATCGTTTTTATAGCGCTCTAGAATTTCTAGTGCAGGTGGAAGCAAAGGAACTCTTGTTGCGGTGTCTGTCTTTTGTCGACTTGTCCAGATCCATTTTTCACCATCAATTCCGGTGATGATTTCTTCCCTCGTCAGCTTTTCTACATCAGCGTAAGCAAGGCCTGTGTAGCAACAGAATACGAAAATGTCTCTCACCTGATAGACACGAGGAACAAGGAATTTCTTAGCAATAATTTTATTAAGCTCTTCATCAACCAGAAATGGCCTTTCGATTTCACGCTTTGCTAATTTGAACCCAATGAATGGGTCTTTGGGAAGCCAGCTATTTTTGACACAGATATGTACGATCTTTTTGAAGTTCGATAAATACTTCATCGACGTGTTATGATCGCACTCGCGAATGGCCTTTAACCAGAATTCATAATCAGCAATGAATTCGTATTTGAGTTGTTTAACTTCAATGTCCTCAATTTTATATTTCCACTTCATGAATTCCTGGGTGTGACGATAAGAAGTTTCATAGCGCTCAAATGTTAACGGCGAAAATTCCTTATCTATCAATGCCTTCATTTGTGCATTGTGCTGCTTAAAGACTTCCATCAGCATTACTTTTCGTTCCATGGAGAGGCCATACCATTTCGCCTTAAAGCTCTCAAGTGTAATAGGCTTGCCTTCATTCATAAGCTCACGCTGATAATCGAAAGCCTTCATTTTAAAACCATCTAATAATCGGTTGATCTTCTGAGCGTCTTTAGTGTTGGAGGTCAAAGTTCCATCTTGCATCGACCAGCATGTCGTATCAATGTAAATCTTTGTGGCGATGTTCACCCGCTTCCGGTCCATTCCAACTCTCATAAAAACAGGAACCTGACCACTCTTGGTGGCCCTGTCTTTGCGCGCAAAGAACTTAACTGAAATTGTCTGTCTCATATCCGTATTTGTTTAAAGTGTCAAAATTTGCTTTAGGAGACAGTGAAATCAAGATGTTCAATTGGTGAACCCTTTGACGTTCAGCGTACTCCTACGCATTTTGTGGTACCACTTTTCAAAATGGTTCGTTGGTACCACGGATGGTACCACGGGATATGAATATTATGCTTGATTTTGGTTGGCCGTAAAAACAAAAAACCTCCAAATCCGTGAGATCTGGAGGTTTTGATTTTGTTTGTTAACTACTTGGCAGAGGAGGAGGGATTCGAACCCCCGGAACCCGTGAAGGTTCTCCGGTTTTCAAGACCGGTGCAATAAACCGCTCTACCACTCCTCTGTTTCTAATCTAAAGGGTCGGTTTTCATCCTTTAGACCCTGAATTTTCATTTCGGGATTGCAAAAATAACGCTTTGGCCCGAACTGCAAAAACTTCCTTTCGTCAATTGATGGAAGTTAAGGCTCGTCACTAAAATCCGTAAACGTTTTCTTAATCTCTTTTGCCGAAGGAACTGACTGTGCCCTTGCGGAGATCTCCAGTGTTGACAGTTGGTCATTATTTAATAACCTTACGAGCTCATCACGATCGGTCTCAAACTCAGATGAGCGCCTCATCGACTTTAATGAGTATTTCCTTGCGAAGAAATTTCCTTTCAATTGAAGCTGTGTTCTTAGGTCACGATTGGTTTTCATCTGGTTTTGGTAATCATTCGCTGATCTTCCAATGACCTGACCTGCTTCAAGCGAGTTGATGGTGAGCACAGAAGTACCCCCTACAACAGATACTGCTTTTGAAGGATCCGTCTGTAATACAAGTGGTGAAATTCCTGTCATCGCACCCAATGATGCCGTTACAAGTGTCCTGTTCTTCTTTCCCTTCCTTGCTTTCTTATATGTCGACTCGATTTTTGAATTATTGACATCAAGTATATCAATCAGAGTTTTTGTTGCGGCCAGTGTATTGAAATATTTCTGATAAAGGATCTTATCTTTTTCTTCAACATTCTCTGTGTCATTAACCGTTATCCTGATTTTTTTCTGAACTCGATTGCTACTTTTATCAAATGCGAAGAAAGTCAACGATACTTCTTTCCTTTTCTCTGCTTCATCAACAAAGTCATAACCGGGAGTCCATGCAAACTCACGCTGCACGTTGGAATTTTCTTTCAAAGCACTTTTAGGAACATTGACATTTGAACTTATAAAATCAACCTGATCGATATTATCATCACCATTGGGATCTGAAATATAGATTTTCAAATAGACCAACTGATTTTCATTGATGATCCAGGTACTATCTCCCGGGACTAGCAATAATTCAGGGGGCAAGTCTAATTGTGTTTGGGCCACATTGATCTTTCCTATTGTTTCTGCTTTGTCAGGTTGATCCTGAACTATAAACTCAATTGTAAGAGGTATATTTTTAAGACTTTTGAATTGCGTTCGCGAGGGTGTCCATGTTAGCTGACCAAGAGAAGTTAACACCGCGCCTTCCGGCATTTGAGATTCACGTGCTTTGAAGATCACCGGATCTCCATCCGGATCACGAACATAATCGGCGGGGACCTGGTATTTGGAATAAGTACTTTGCTTTACATAAAATGTGGGAAGATCACCAACGACAGGTGGACGATTAATATGACTCACAAAAAAGCTAACGGCATGCCGTGTTCTCCTTCCGTCCTTCATCTCAGCCTGGAAAATTACATTGACTTCTTTTTTCTTCTCAAGTCGGTCGACAAGATCAAAAGAAGGTGTCCATGTGAAATGGCCAAGTGAATCGATTTTCATTCCCAAGCCATTCCCTCCATCAAGCGAGAATATAACTGGAATAGTGCTTTCCGATAGCGTGACAGTGAATGATACTTCTTTACCTTCATCTATTTGAGTCCACCCGGATTGCATTGGGAAAACCAATTGTTGGGCCGCCATCTCCAGAGAGCATAAGATAAATATAATTAATAATGATAATCGCATCCCGATATAGGTTCTGTAAAATTAATATTTTCAGGACTAGTTACGACAGATTTCGAGGATCAAACTTGCCGTTCGTACAGATTTTAATTTTAAATTAAGGTGTGAGCCTTCATTACCTTTCTTGTTACTTTTACTTTACGATTGAACTACTATCTGTCAACTTCTATCCATGGCGACAATTGAGAAAAAATCCGACAAGCACAATTTTTTTGAAGATGTATTTGAAGTGGTGAAGCTTATTCCAAAAGGAAGAGTAACGAGCTACGGCGCTATCGCACGCTATCTTGGAACGGGTATGAGTGCACGAATGGTTGGTTGGGCCATGAACGCTGCACATTCTGAAAAAAAACTAGCACCTCATCGGGTTGTTAATAGTCAGGGCCTGCTTACAGGCAAACATCACTTCAGTCCGTCGAGTGCGATGGCGAGTCGCTTAAAAAATGAAGGCGTAAAAGTGAAGAAGGATAAAGTTCAGGATTGGGAGAAAGTTTTTTGGGATCCTTCGCAAGAACTACTGTGAATAAGTTGACAATAGTTAAAGTAACAGTTTGCGAGGTTTGCTCTCACTAAGAAAACTCATCTTCGTGTTACTGCTTATGTTATCAACTTTGTATCAATTGTCAGTTTATATTTTCTGATATGCGGCCGTTTCTTTCGTTGAGACAATCCATAGGCCAAGAAACGTCAATGCTCCATTCATAATTAATATTTCACTACCAATTTTATAACCTGAAAACCATTCAACGGAATTTGAGCTGATCCAAAAAGATATAAGTGGAGGAATCAGGCATACGATTGGAACGATAATTCCCTTTAAGCTTCTTTTAGTGAACAGACCGAATGTAAATAATCCAAGTAATGGGCCGTAAGTATAACCCGCAACTTTAAGGACTGTGCTTATAAGAGATCCCTGATTTAATTCTTTTGAAATCAGGATGATGACCAGGAATACCAGAGAGAATCCAAGATGTACACGATTTTTTTGTTTGCGTTTGATTTCTTCTGGTTTGCTTTTGAAATCAAGAAAATCGATACAAAATGAAGTTGTAAGTGAGGCTAATGCAGAGTCTGCACTTGCATAAGAAGAGGCGATAATACCTAACAAGAAAAAGATCCCCGCCAGTAGTCCGAAGTCATTTAATGCTAATCGGGGGTACAATTCGTCTGTCAATGTTGGAACTGAAATTCCTTTGGTAGTGCTGTAGATATAGAGAAGTGCTCCAAGCGTAAGAAATAAAAAATTTATAATAACAATTGACACCGTGAGCCAGAACATATTTTTCTGTGCTTCACCTAGGTTTTTACACGTCAGATTTTTTTGCATCAGATCCTGATCAAGACCTGTCATTGCTATTGCAATAAATGTACCCGCCAGAAATTGTTTCGGAAAAAACAGATCACTTTTGTAATCATCAAAAAAGAAAATCGTTGAGTAGTCACTGTCTTTAACACTAAAGATCATGTCTCTTAAAGAAAATCCGAGACGTTGTGAAATTAAGTAAACACTAATGACAACAGCCGATACAAGGAAAATGGTTTGAAACGCGTCTGTCCATACAATTGTCTTAATTCCGCCTTTAAAGGTGTATATCCATATTAAAAAAATTGTTATTGCAACAGTCACATAAAACGGAACATTCCACGCGTCAAAAAGAAATAGTTGAAGAACAGTTGCCGAAAGGCACAGTCTTAATGAGGAACCCATTGTTCGTGACAGCAAAAAGAAAAAGGCCCCCGTCTTATACGCCCAACTATCAAATCGTTGTTCCAAATAGGTATATATTGAAACAAGGTTAAGTCTGTAATAAAGAGGCATTAACACTGTCATGATCACACTATAACCAACGATGTAGCCGAGCACCACCTGAAAGTAAGAGAACCCAACTTTTCCCACACTTCCTGGCACAGAAACAAAAGTTATTCCTGAGAGAGAAGATCCGATCATTCCAAAAGCTACCAGGTACCACGGTGATTGACGGTTGGCCGTAAAAAATGTGTCTGTAGTGGCTCCTTTTGACGTAATAATTGAAATAATTATAAGCGCTGCGAAGTAAACTACGATGATCGTTATAACAAGAATTGGACTCATGTTTCAATTGAAAGGATCAAACTTGGTAATTTTTTTTATTTTTGGAACCTGTATCGCAAACTAATTGTACTTCAAACGATGGGGAAAGTTGTGAAACCGGTTTATCACGAGGAGAAAGCCGTTGAGGTATTAGAGGAAGAGATCGATGTTAAGGACCTTGTTGTCTTTAATGACGATGTCAACACGTTTGAACATGTGATAAATACATTGATCAGGGTGTGCAAACATTCTGCTGAACAGGCGGAGCAATGCACGATGCTGATACATTATAAAGGTAAATGCGCTGTAAAGACGGGAGTGCTTGAAGAGCTTAAGCCCATGAGGGATGGAATCTGTGAGGCAGGCATTGATGCAAAAATTATTTAGCATCGTAATTGATAAAAAGTTAATCTGGAAAAACTGAGTGGAGTATCCATCAAAACTTATTGAAGATGCTGTCAACGAAATAGCCAAGCTGCCTGGGATTGGTAAAAAGACGGCATTGCGACTAGTGCTTCATCTTGTAAAAGAAAATGAGAATAAAACGCTGGCATTGACTGAGTCTTTAAAGAAGCTTCGCGCGAATATCAAATTTTGTAAGATATGTCATTCTATTTCTGATAATGATGAATGCAATATTTGTAGCAGCCATCGTCGTGATAAAACTATCCTTTGTGTGGTGGAAGAAAGCCGTGACGTGATGGCGATAGAAAACACTGCGCAGTTTAGAGGTGTATACCATGTACTTGGTGGAATTATTTCTCCAATGCAGGGTATCGGTCCTTCAGAATTAACAATTGAATCCCTTCTTATTCGCATTACGCATCCCGAAAAAGAAATTAAGGAAGTCATTCTGGCTATCAGCCCTACACTTGAAGGGGATACCACAGCCTTTTATCTTCATCGCAAGTTGAAAGAATTCGATTTGAAGATCACTTCTATTGCCCGCGGCATACCAATGGGCGGAGACCTTGAGTACGCGGATGAAATTACATTAGGGCGCAGTATAAATGCTCGGATCCTATTTAATTAGTTTGAAGACAAAAGACGAATAGCAGTTATTTTCGCTTCTGGTAATTTCAAACAATTTCCACTTCGGCCTGATGCTTCAGGTTTTGTCTGAATCTTTTATCCTTTGTTTTCTAACTTTTGTCTTTCGTCCTAATTCCCGTTCTTTGTCGTAAAATTATTGTCTTACAATCGTTATGAATCAACTTTCCAACCGCATCAATTCTATTGAAGAATCTGCAACCCTTGCAATGGCCGCAAAGGCCCGTGAATACAAGTCGAAGGGGATTGACGTAATCAGTTTAAGCCTGGGAGAACCTGATTTTAAAACACCTCTTCATATTTGTGAAGCGGCTAAAAAAGCAATCGATGACGGAAAGTACTTCGCTTATCCTCCGGTAGCGGGTTATCAGGATCTCCGTGAGGCAATTGCCGCCAAATACCAGAAGGAAAATAATGTTCCTTATAAAGCGGAAAATGTTGTTGTATCAAACGGCGCAAAGCAATCCATAGCCAATGTCATGTTTTCATTGATTAATCCAGGAGATGAAGTTGTTGTGTTTTCTCCTTACTGGGTAAGCTATGACGCCATCGTGCGATTAACAGAAGGAATTCCTGTTATTGTAAGCGGAACTCTCGAAAATGATTTTAAAGTAACGGCAGCACAATTGGACAAAGCAATAACTTCTAAAACGAAAGCCATCATTTTCTCATCACCATGCAATCCAACCGGGTCCGTATTCACACGTGCTGAGCTCCAGGAGATTGCTAACGTTGTATTAAAGCACAAAGATGTAATGATCATTGCCGATGAAATTTATGAACACATAAACTTCACAGGAGAGTCAGTAAGTCTTGCATCATTACCTGGAATGTTTGAAAGAACAATTACAGTAAATGGTTTTGCAAAAGGATATGCCATGACTGGATGGCGTGTAGGATACATCGCTGCACCAAAATGGATTGTAGATGGTGCTAATAAAATGCAAGGACAACTTACATCTTCCAATTGCTCCATCGCACAACGCGCAGCCTTGGCAGCAATCACCGGAGACATTACTCCAACAATGAAAATGGTTGAAGAATATCGTCGTAGAAGAGATATCGTTTATGCATTATTGAAAGATATACCAGGAGTAAAAGCTAATTATCCGCAAGGCGCATTCTACTTCTTCCCAGATATCAGTTCTTATTTTGGAAAATCAGATGGGACACAGACCATTAAAAATGGAGACGATCTTTGTCTTTACCTCTTGGACAAAGCACATGTATCATTAGTTCCAGGTGGCGCTTTTGGTGATGAAAATTGTGTGCGCCTTTCTTATGCAGCATCTGAAAAAGATCTGACAGAAGCGCTCAAAAGAATTAAAGAAACGCTTGCGGGTTTAAAAGAGACTAAAAAGATTCATGCAGTTGTGGCCTGATATTTTCTCAAGATTTAATAATCTGAAGGTTCTTATCATCGGTGATGTGATGGTGGATTCTTATATCTGGGGTGTAGTGGAGAGGATTTCTCCTGAAGCGCCCGTTCCTATTATAAATGTAGTGAAGCGCGATTTCCGCTTGGGAGGTGCGGCCAATGTAGCATTAAATATCATGGCGCTGGGAGCCGAACCAATATTATGCTCGTTGATTGGAAAGGATGATTCCGGAAAAAAGCTTCTTCATCTTCTTGATGAAAAGGGAATGAGTGTGAAGGGGATTGTTTCCAGTAGTCATCGTCCGACAACAGTAAAGGCGAGAGTTATTGCGGCGCAACAGCATGTGGTTCGAATTGATGAAGAATCGGATACTCTGGCTACTTCTCAGGAAGAGGATGAATTGCTAACTAGGATTAAAAGTCTTTTATCTGATTGCCATGTTGTAATCTTTGAGGATTATGACAAAGGAGTTATCACACATCGCATTATCATGGAAGTGGTGAAAATGTCCAGGGAGAAAGGTATTCCGACCGTTGTTGATCCTAAAAAGAGAAACTTCCTGCATTATCAAAACGTTACTCTTTTTAAGCCAAATCTTAAAGAATTAAAGGAGGGACTTAAGATTGATATTGATGCAAAAAACCAGTCTTCGGTAAATCATGCCGTTGATCTTGTTAAGAAAAGGCTCAACGTTAATGGGGTAATGCTCACGTTATCAGAGCATGGAGTTTTTATCGATTACCAGGATAAGACATTAAAAATTCCGGCACATAAAAGAGCGATAGCGGATGTATCAGGTGCCGGAGATACGGTTATTAGCATCGCCGCATTATGTATCGCATTGAATCTTAGTCCGGATAATGTTGCTGGGCTATCGAATCTTGGTGGAGGATTGGTATGTCAGCATGTTGGCGTTGTTCCCATTGACCGCGAAGAATTATTAAAAGAGGCAACAGCAAAGATTAGAGATTAATTTCTTTCAAACTGCTTATCGAGCGGACCTTCTATTTCAAGATCGACCACAATTTTCCGGTCAAGTGGACTCTCTTTAATTACATTATATTTATCCCAGAAGCTTTTATTGTAGGGCTGGTCCTGATATTGAAGTCCATATCCACGCATTTTTTGAATGACGACTGTTCTCTCTTCCAGTGGCGAGATCACATGATTAATAAGTAGTTGTTGCTGAAGTTCAGTTTCAAATCGCAAAGTGTTTGATTCAGGATCATACCAGTTCACTTTATAATCGACCGTGAGATAATTTAAGAAGAACTTCTCTTCATATAATTTGAAGTCTACAATTCTGCGGATGCTTTCAAATTTTCTTATAAGCCCACGCTTTTTCCCAAGATCTTCAGGAATATTGTTTTCATATTCTACCCGGATTATTCCAAACGTCTTTTTATCAATAAATAATTTTAAATAAAATTCTTTATTGTGAGAAACTACATAAATCTCGCGACCATTATAATACGAGTCATGCTCTCTTGAAAGATTGCTAAAAAAAACCTCTTCTTCAGGTAATAATCTGTAACGGACATCATTATTTAATAACAAGACTTCAAGAAGATTGTCCTGATCAAAATATGTTGTGAACTTGCTTGTATACCCAAGACTTCTCCGAACCTCAATTAATGAAACGCGTTCGCGAAGCTTTGATTTATTCCTGGGTTCCTGATAATTCTCATCATATATTTTTATTGCAGCTTCCAGCAAAGAGACATATGTCCCTCCAACTTTTTTGAGATCACGGTAAAAACCTTCAAGCATGAATGGCGCAGTTGGATAATTTTTCTCAATCCGGCCCATAGCAATTCTCACCACATCTCCGCCAAGAAGAGAATCTGATATAACAACAGTTTCAAGGATCGTTATGGATTTTGTCATCCCAAGTTCCAGATTGTATGTATCGATTATTGTCCACGCAGGCACTTCGTAGTTTTGATACCCAAGCATGCTGACAACAAATGTGTCGTTTCGATACTCATTTGGAAAATGAAAATCAAATTCGCCCTGTAAATTTGTAATCGTGCCGATAGGTTTTCCTTTTATTCCAACTGAAGCGTATGGAAGCGCTTCTTTTGTTTCTTTGTCAACAACTCTCGCAGAGATCGTCAGATTTTGACTTCTTATTGTGAAACTTATGACTAAAGCGAACGTAAAAATGACGAAAAGGCGCATTGACCAATGAGAAGAATAGTGCGATAAAGTTAACAGTTTGTAGGAATCTGGTAGAAATGTTGTTTATCGCCTAAAACCGCACTTTAACTACGCCTTATGTTATCTGACGGTGTATCCGCTCAATTCTCTAATTTTATACTGGAGTTTACATCTTTCTGATAGGATTTATTCATAGACGTTGAAGTGGTTTGACAACATTCCCAAGATCTGGAAGAGAGCTTATTTGCTGATCTGCGTTTGGTACGCAATCAACTTTGCTGTCAGCACATTTTTTGAATGGAGGCTTCAGCGTCCCTTTCCTTACGTACTCTGGAACGGCTTTTACTTATGGGAATGTCTCTGTGCCTTAATCATTCTCATTTTCTTATGGACTCATTTTCTTTTTCGCTTTCGCCCGGTAGTGCAGCTAGTTGGTCACGCCGCTGGTATTGCATCGTTTTTTATGGTGATGGGAACGCTCTCCTATTATTTTACTGACTACGTTGATGGACTTGTCTATTTTGAGAACTGGAGGGAATATATGGTTGAGCTTCTCAATTGGGCTGCATTGCGGTTCTATGATCAATATATTATTACGGTAGGTGTCTATTACGTAATCAAATATTTCCAGGGACTTCAGAAGGAAGAAAAGGAAAAGAGTGAGCTTGCCTTGAAAAATAAAGAGATGCAGATTTCACTTCTAAAATCACAGATCAATCCTCACTTTTTATTCAACACATTGAATTCTATTTCTACCCTTATTCATTCAAGTAAGGATCAGGCACGTAAAGTAATCACTCAACTATCAGACATATTCCGATATGCTCTTGATTCGCATTCGGGAAAAATGGTAAAGCTGGGTCATGAAATTGATTTTATTGAAAATTATATTAGAATTCAACAAGTGAGATTTGGAGATCGACTTAAATTTCAAAAACATATTGATGAATCATGTCTTGGATTAAGCATTCCCCCAATGATTCTTCAGCCGTTAGTTGAAAATTCGGTGAAGTATGGCATCGGTCCAAAAGAAGATGGCGGCACTATTGACCTTATTGTAAAACATTTGAAGGGTACAGTTTTTTTTGAGGTTCGCGATGACGGTTTGGGCATTAATGCTAAGAAAGTTATGGACGGAAGTGCAGGCGGCGTGGGCATGACCAATACAGATCTCCGTCTTATAAGTTACTATGGACCACTGGCTACGCTAAAAGTAAAATCTTCAGAATATGGGTACTCGGTAAGTTTTTCAATTCCGATTCTTGAATCAAGTGAAATGATGCCAGAGACCAGACAAACTCAAACAGAAAAACAACTTTTATGAATACAACTTGTTTAATTATAGATGATGAAAAGCTAGCGCGTGAACTACTGCATGAGTATCTCGAAGGGTTTCCTGAAATCGAAATCATAGGTGAATGTGCAAAAGGAAACGAGGCGGTTGAAAAAATAAACAAGCTAAAGCCGGATCTTATCTTTTTGGATGTGCAAATGCCAGGTATGAATGGCTTCGATGTACTTGAAGAAATTGACCATGAGCCTTATGTGATTTTTACAACAGCGTATGATCAATATGCAATAAAAGCCTTTGAAAAAAATGCTGTTGATTATTTATTGAAGCCGTTGGATGAAGAGCGGTTTCGCCTTGCGGTAAACCGTGCCTTGAAACGCAAGACAGCAGAGCATGGAAATCTTGAGGAATTACTTCGCAGTATAAAATCTGAAAATAAAAATTTTGAATCGCACATATTTGTACAGAAGTCTGAAAAACTTTTTAATCTTCCTGTGGAGGAAATTGTGTACCTAGAAGCATCAGGCGATTATACTGTAATTACCACCAAAAATGATCAATTCGTAAGTTCATCCGGGATTGGAAAGCTGGAAGAAATTATGGATCCGGATACTTTTATACGGGTCCACAGATCAACTATTATCAATCTTAATTACCTGAAAGAGATTGAGCGGCACTTCAATGGTGGAATGGTTGTGAAAATGCAAAGTGGGAAAAGTTTCCCGGTAAGTCGTACGTATGCGAAACTGATCCGAAAGAAAGTAGTTTAATTTACTTCTTTGCTTTTGCAGGATCAAATTTGACTTTAACACGCACTTGAGTTTCTATCGACACATTGTCCACAGTAGTTGGATTCCATTTTGGTCCGTCTTTCACTAAACGAATAACTTCGTCATCACAACCATGGCCTAAACCTTTCAGAATATTAAAATCTGAAAGCACGCCACTTGTTGAGATGGTAAACTCAATTTTAACATTTCCTTTAATATTATTTTCCAATGCTTCGATTGGATATCGCAATTTGTTTTCGAGATAGGTATTGTAAGCAGGTATCCCACCGACAGGTAAGGCGGATTTTATTACAGGCTCACCCGACTCCCTTTCCCTATCAGAGAAACCTGTAACAACTACTTCACTTAGTTGTGATGCGTATTCTTTCATTTCGATTTTTAAATCAGAAGTACCTCCAACTGGTTTCGTTTCTACCGTGGACATTCCAATAAATGAAAAAACAAGTTCGGGTTTCATTGTATTCGTAGCTATCTGAAAGTTTCCATCTGCGTCCGTTACGGTTCCGATTTCAGTGTCCTTAACTATTACGTTTACGCCGGGAATTGGTAATCCATCCTCAGCAACAACCTGACCAGTAAATTTTTTACTGAGCTCTTTTGATCTTTTATTCATGGATGATTCATCGCGCAGATGATTTGCTACAACTGGAGAGGACATAACAGGTTGATCAATTTTTATATCGTCAGCCCTGGTGACAATTACTTCACTTTCCGCTAAAGGTGAGGGTTGATTTTCTGTAACACTTGCAATACCCATCCCTTTTGCAATAGGCAGTGCTTTTAATGTGTTCTTCTTTGAAGTTGCTTTTAATTTTTCCTGAAGGGGTGTAGGACTTGATTCAGTTTCTTCTTTATGTTTTGATTTTTCAGCTTTGTTCAACGACATCAATGAACCAGATGTGTCGCTAATCTTATTTGTCTTAATTGAATCGGTGCCCGTCGGCAACGCACTTTCTTTCAGAACAAGAGTTACTGGCTTAGAAAAATCTATCCAAAAGAACATAAAGCCAACTCCAATAAGAATTAGTACTCCCGCTGCGATGCGCATCGGACTCACCCAATTCTTTGATGAATCAGTTTCTATTTTGTTAGCCAGCTCGTTCAGATCAGATGAAAATTCATTTGCTGAAACCAAATGGCTTCCTTCCAATGCATCTTCTAAAAAAAGATCATTCATTGCCTTTTTTTCTAAGGCATTTCTTTCCTTCGAGTTGAGAAGTCCCTTACGGTATCGTTCAATATCGTCTTCGCTAATGGCCATTGTCTTCCATGCAAATCTTCAGGTTCCGTTTCCCATTTTGAATATAACTTTTAACCTGGTTTAGCTCAAAGCTCGTTTCTTCCACGATATCTTTATAGCATTTCTCTTGTATAAAAAATAGTCGAACGCATTGCTGCTGCTGGATCACTAATGTGTCAATGCATTTTTCCAGCATTGAAATATCCTGTTCCAGGTTCGATTCGTTTTCAGGATGCACTAAAGACACATTTTCCATAAGAAAAGGTGAAATATCTTCCGTTGTTTTCCCTTTTCTTGCTCGAAGAGCCATTAAACAGTGATTTCGGGCATTTGCGTATAGCCAACTCTTAAAATTCGTGATCTGATGTTTCAAGAGACTGTTAATTAGTTTTTCGTGAATCTGCATCACAGCATCTTTTGATTCTTCCCGGGCCTTCAGGTATTTCAAACAAACACCATAAATCATGGGTGCATACCTCAAATATAGTGCGCTTAGCCACTCGAGATCGCTGGTCTCTTTGTAGAGTCGCAGCAATTCTTCATCTGTTTTTTCTGAAGGTGGTTTTCGCAGAAACATCGCCCAAGATAAATTTTTTAAAAGTCTTATGGAAAAAATCTGATGTATGCATCTTCTCTAAAAACAAAACTTACTTGTTATGAAAAAGAAATGGATGCACGTATTAATTATGCTTGTCACGTTTGCGGGAGCGCTGCACGCACAAGATCGGACGATCACAGGTAAAATAACTTTTAGAGAAGATGGAAGTCCGGTGTTGGGAGTAAATGTAGTGTTGAAGTATTCGAAAACAGGAACAGTCTCCGGCGTTAATGGTTATTCTATTGTAGTACCCGCAAAGGGAGGCATATTGGTTTTTTCTTTCGTTGGTTACAAAACACAGGAACAGAAAATTGGTAAGTCCGATATTATTAATGTGGTGCTGCAAGCAAATATAAGTAGTCTCAGCGAAACAATTGTGATCGGATATGGAACGCAAAAGGATGATACCAAAATAAAAAGGAATTTAGCTCCGGTGAATATCGGTCAGGGAACTCTTTCAGGTAAAGTTGCAGGACTGAGCATTGGTAATGGTACGTATCGTTATGAATCTGAAGAGCAATCTCAATTCAATACTGAAGAGTATGATGGAATTAATGAAAATATTTTTCATGGAGCATTGCAAAATCCTCTTTCAACTTTTTCGATTGATGTAGACGCCGCTTCTTATAGCAACATGCGCCGCTTCATTCAAAATGGTCAGCGTCCTCCGATTGATGCGGTTCGCATTGAAGAAATGGTGAACTATTTTGACTATGATTACCAACAACCAAAAAATGACGATCCGTTTTCAGTGTACACCGAAATATCCACAGCGCCATGGAATTCAAAACATAAACTTGTGCACATTGGATTGCAGGGAAGAATCATCCCAACTGATAATTTGCCAGCATCAAACCTTGTTTTCTTAATTGATGTATCGGGTTCAATGGGTGATGCTAATAAACTTCCATTGCTTAAGGCATCATTTAAAATGCTTGTAGGACAATTGCGTGAAAAGGACCGTGTTGCCATTGTGGTCTATGCAGGTGCTGCTGGTTTGGTGCTACCGTCCACTTCTGGCACCGAGAAAGAGATAATCATCGCAGCGCTTGACAATTTGCAGGCAGGAGGATCAACGGCTGGCGGAGCAGGAATTAATCTTGCCTACGCTGTAGCGAAACAGAATTTTAAGCAAGATGGAAATAACCGTGTGATCATTGCAACAGATGGTGACTTTAATATTGGCGAATCAAGCAACGGTGGACTGGAAAGATTGATCGAAGAGAAAAGAAAAGATGGCGTGTTCCTTACCGTTCTTGGATTTGGAATGGGTAACTATAAAGATTCAAAAATGGAAATACTCGCTGACAAGGGTAATGGAAATTATTCCTACATCGACAATATCCTGGAAGCACAAAAAGTATTGGTTAATGAATTCGGAGACACAATGTTTGCGATTGCGAAAGATGTGAAAATCCAGATAGAATTTAATCCTGCAAAAGTTCAGGCATATCGTCTTATAGGTTATGAAAATAGAATGTTAAAGAATGAAGATTTCAACAATGATAAGAAAGATGCCGGTGAACTTGGCTCAGGTCATACAGTAACGGCACTGTACGAGATTATTCCACAAGGAGTAGAAAGTGGTTTTTATAAGATCGATGAATTGAAATATCAGAAAGTGAAAGTTGATGTTAAGGCATCAAGTGAGTTAATGACCGTGAAGCTTCGTTATAAAAAACCGGATGGTGATGTAAGTAGATTGATCGTACATCCTTTATTGGATTCAAATACGGTAGCATCAGAAACGTCTAAAGATTTTCGGTGGTCAGCTTCTGTAGCTGCTTTTGGAATGCTGTTACGTAATTCTGAGTTTGTCAAAGGTTTTTCTTACGATAATGTTCTTCAGCTTGCTCAAGCTTCAAAAGGAGAAGATCAGAACGGTTACCGGTCAGAGTTTATCAACTTAGTGAAGTCGATGGGTATGGTGGCGAGCAAGTAGTTCGTGCCACAATGCGGTGATTCATGCCACCACTGAATGCTGAGGCAAACAATGGTGGCATGAATGTGCTCATTTCTCTTTATTTTTGCATGATGGTAAAAATCAGCGCTGTTATTATTACCTATAACGAAGAAAAAAATATTTCCCGATGTATTGATTCGGTTGTTCCGGTGGTAGATGAGATCATTGTAATAGATTCTTTTTCCAAGGACAGAACCAAGGAAATATGCCTTTCCAAAGGCGTTATCTTTGTCGAGCATTTATTTCGCAGCCACATCGATCAAAAGAATTTTGCCGTTACCCAGGCAACGCATCAATATATTTTATCGCTTGATGCAGATGAATATCTTTCACCTGAACTGACTCAAAGTGTAGCTGAAATTAAAAATACATGGCCTGCGGAAGCGTTTAAGATGAATCGCTTGTCGAGCTATGGCAGCAAGTGGATTAAGCATGGATCATGGTATCCTGACAGGAAGATACGATTATGGAACAGACACATAGGAGTGTGGGGGGGAGAAAATCCCCATGATCGGGTTGTTTTAAAGAGAGGGACGAAAGTAGTACACATTGACGGCGATATTCTTCATCGCGCATATAAAGACTCGCACGAGACCCTTGATAAAATTCAGAGGTACTCAGAAATATTTGCTTCTGAGAACGTAGGAAGAAAGTCGAGTTCAATAACTAAAATTCTTGGACACACGTCATTTGCTTTCTTAAAGAGCTATATTATCAAGAGGGGTTTTCTTGATGGTTACGAAGGATTAATGGTGGCGAAGGCCGAAGCTAATCATGTATTTTATAAATATGCCAAGCTCTATGAAGCCAATAAAAAGGCTGCCCTTGGAAAACGTGTTATTATAAGCAGAACTGATAATCTTGGAGATGTTATTCTTACACTTCCTTTGCTTGGTTATTTGAAAGCAACCATGCCTGAGATCAGGATCTATTTTATTGGCAGAAAGTATACGCATTCAGTAGTTGATAAGTGTATTCACGTAGATAAATTATTAGACAGGGAGGAGGTCTTAAGAAATCCTGAAATACTGAAGGCGATTAATGCGGATTCAATTCTTTTTATTTATCCTGATCAGGAACTTGCCAGGCTTTCAAAAGATTTAGGTATAAAAAGAAGGGTTGCTACGGCACACCGCTGGTTCAACTGGTTATATTGTAATTATCGTGTTGACTTCAGTCGTCTGAGATCGCGGCTTCATGAAAGTCAGTTAAATTTTAAATTATTATCCCCCTTCAAGTTATTTTGGGACTTTGATCTTAAGGAGATCGCGAATTTTTATGGACTTGTGCCTCCACTACAAAATCATAATGGATATTTATCACAGAGTCATTTTAATCTAATTCTTCATCCGAAATCAAAAGGAAGTGCACGTGAATGGAATATTGATAATTATTATGCATTAGCACAGTCCCTTCCTGAAAGCCAATACAAGATTTTTATAACAGGTTTACAAGATGAAGGCGAACAAATGCGAAACGAAAGACCTGAATTATTTCAGCTTTCTAATGTAACAGATATGACAGGTCAGATGAGCCTCGATGACCTTACTTCATTTATCAGTCAGGCAGATGGTTTGGTTGCTTGCAGCACAGGTGTGCTTCATTTAGCGTCTGCTCTTGGTAAGCATACAGTAGGTTTGTATTCTCCGATGCGGCCAATTCATCCTGGGCGATGGATGCCAATAGGAAAACATGCCAACTACCTTGTTATAAATAAAAATTGCAGTAATTGTCGACGAACAAAGCAGTGCGCTTGTGTAAATGAGATTACAGTCGATCAGGTGAAGCAAAAAGTAAATGACTTTCTTCAGGAGGTAAATTCAACTAAAAGTCTTGCGGCGTACTAGTGCACGAGCATGAGAAAGTTTCAAGTAGCCGTTATTCTAGTCAATTATAATTCCAGCAACTATACCGTTGATTGTATCCACTCAATTGAACAACAAACAGCCATAGGTTTTCAGCCATATCAAATAATAGTTGTAGACAATAATTCCCGGGAAGAAGAGTACAAGAAACTTGACGCTATTCGTGGCAACAAAAACACACTTGTTTTCAGAAGTAAAATGAACACTGGCTTTTCCGGAGCCAATATGATGGGTGTTCAGCTTGCGGATGCTGAATATTATTATTTTCTAAACAATGATTGTGTTCTTTTGAACGATTGCCTCTTTATTCTTTCTGATTTCATGAATAAAGAATCCGACGCTGCTAATTGTTCCGGGGAAATGATCAATGGGAATAATGAATACGAATATAATTTCAGATATTTTCCCAGTCTAGCAATAAAATTTTTAGGTTCTGGAATATTGAGAATTTTTAGACCCGCATCTTTTCCAAGCCGTCACGCACGATTTAAAGCTCCAACACAAGTAGATGTTATCAATGGAAGCTCGATGTTTATTCGCTCACAGCCATTTGAGGAAATTGGGGGATTTGATACGCAATATTTTTTGTACTGTGAAGAAGAAGATATCGCATTGAGATTGAAGAGAAACGGTTTTAAAACGTACATTGTTCCTGAGGCACAATACAAACACTTTGTAAGTAAAAGTTCAACCTCGGGATCATTCGATCTTTTATTCTTAAAAGAATTCTATATTTCACTGCTTTATTATTTTGAAAAAAATTACAGTTTTTTCTATAGACTTGTTATTCAAATCTTTTATTTCTTCAAACTCGTGAAGAAATTTTATAAAGACCGAAGATACATTTCATTAGCCCTCTTTGTAGCAAGAGGTGCGCCGATGAAAGAAAGCCTTCGATTCAAACAAAAAATAGCCGAGAAGCTTTGATACCACGAACGTATCCCCTGATTTCTGTTGTCATGGCCACGTTCAATGGAGAGCAATTTGTTGTGGAACAACTCGATAGTGTTTTTAAGCAAACATTTTCCAATATCGAAGTGATCGTAGTAGATGATTGTTCGACTGACAACACCCGGGAAATTTTAGAACAATATCAATTTCATTATTCAACAATGAGAGTTGTCATCAATGATACCAACCTTGGCTACATAAAGAATTTTGAAAAAGGGATGTTACTGGCAACTGGCGACTTTATTGCTCCATGCGACCAGGATGATATCTGGTTGCCTGAAAAGCTTGAAAAACTGATGGCGCAAATAAAGGATTATCCTATCATTTACAGCAATTCGTCACTGATAAACGAGCAAGGGAAAGACTTGAATCAAAAACTTTCTGATGTGAAACGATTGACGACCTTTTCAACACCCTTGAATTATTCCATTGGAAATTCAGCGCCGGGCCATGCAATGCTTATAAATCGAAAAGTAATTGAGTGGGCAATTCCTTTACCGCAATCTATTCCACACGATTACTGGATTGGTTTTGTGGGCACGTTCAGTGGTTCTGTAAAATTTATTGACGAAAGTTTGATCTTGTACCGCCAGCATAGATCAAATGTGTTTGGCGTGACGAAGGTTAAGAATAGAAAAATTCAAAGAAAAACTATAAAAAACGAAGAGCAGTTCAGGACACGGTTGAGGATGAGTTTACTTTTTGAGAAGTGTCCACCTTATCTCAAAGAAAAACAAATATTTTTTGACCTTATGAGATCTTACGAAAGTTTTTCTTTAATGAATAACTTTAAAAGAATGTTACTATTCTTTGCTCATAGCAAAGAAATCCTTGCATTTAAAAACCGATCTGTGATTCGTCGTTGGGTATATTGTATCAAAATGTTTTATCAAATTGTTTAAGCTGTGAAAGTCTACGGATTCACCATTATAAGAAATGCCGTCAAGCTTGATTATCCTGTAGTGGAGGCAATAAAATCCATTCTCCCGGTGTGCGATGAAGTAATTGTTGCTGTTGGTAAGTCTGA
>Ga0123336_10000400_pt1 | contig 44572 bp, 42 predicted proteins | sample SSSSmetaG_FD_96466 | JGI IMG/M metagenome (GOLD analysis project Ga0123336, IMG submission 96466) | Glacier valley bacterial and archeal communities from Borup Fiord, Nunavut, Canada, to study Microbial Dark Matter (Phase II) - ​SSSS metaG | ecosystem: Environmental > Aquatic > Freshwater > Ice...
CGACGCAGCGCTACACACCGAAAGCGCGCAGTCACCGTTTTGAATGCAAGCGGCGTGGCTCGAACGCGATCAAGTGCGGAATTGAACGCAGCTTCAAACTGCAGGCCGATACCTGCGCGTCGTCGCTCGTACCAGCGAAATGCAGTGCGAAAGTCAGTCCCTGCCTCTGGTGTGAAGACCAGCTCACGCATCCGGCTCGCGAGCCATTCGCTTGACGTCCTCCCAGGTCAAGCCACTCTCTGGATTGGCATCGAACAACGCCTTGCGCCGGTGCAACTCTTCGATGAGCGCGTCAGACACCGGCAGCGTGGGCCCTTCATCGGCGATGCTGTCCCAGAGGGCGTGCACGAGTTCAATTCGCTCTTCGACGGGCAGTTCAAACAGCGCCGCAATGTCTGCGGTGTGGTTCATCAACGGCTCCTCGTGTAACGCCTCATGCGACTGTACGCCGTTCACCGGAGCCAAACAAATTGCTGGTGCAGCGGCCGCAGATCGTCGGGTGTGCACGATCACTACCGACATCAGCCCGATAGTGCCAACAGCGGTCGCATTTCTCGGCAGCAGAGACCTGCGGATCATCTACAAAGTGCTCGTAAGGATCCATTGCAGGTGCGAGTAACACGTCAGCTTGCGACGTAATGAAAACGAACTTCAGGTCTGTGCCGAAACGCAGGAGGTCGTTGCACAGCGCTTCGCCGGCATGCACGGTTACTTTCGCTTGCAGCGATGAACCAACTTCTCCGGCGGCGCGGAGCACCTCGATTTTCTTGTTCACGTCATTGCGCAACTGCCGAACGCGATCCCACTTCATAAGCAGTACCTCATCGCGCCACGCTTCAACATCGCTGTACGTCTCGACAAAGATCGACTGCTTCTTGTTCGGCTCGAACACCTTCCAAGCCTCTTCCGCCGTGAAGCTCAGGAACGGCGCCATCCAGCGCAGCATGGCGTGGGTGATGTGGTGCAGCGCCGTCTGCGCCGAGCGCCGCGCCAGTGACTTCGGCGCGGTGGTGTAGAGCCGGTCCTTCAGTACATCGAGATAGAACGCGCCCAGGTCTTCGCTGCAGAACACCTGCAGCTTGGCCACGACCGGGTGGAACTCATAGACCTCGTAGTGCGCCAGCACCTCGGCCTGGAACTGCGCGGTGCGCGCCAGTGCCCAGCGGTCGATCTCGAGCATCTGGTCGAGCGGCACGGCATCGGCTTCGGCGTTGAAGTCGCTCGTGTTCGCGAGCAGGAAGCGCAGCGTGTTGCGGATGCGGCGGTACGAGTCGACCACGCGGGCGAGGATCTTCTCGTCGATGCCCAGGTCGCCCGAGTAGTCGGTCGCGGCGGCCCACAGCCGGATGATCTCGGCGCCGAGCTTCTGCGTCGATTCCTGCAGCGAGATGAAGTTACCCAGGCTCTTGCTCATCTTGCGGCCCTTGCCGTCCACGGTGAAGCCGTGGGTCAGCAGGCCGCGGTACGGCGCGTGGCCTTCCATTGCGCAGCAGATGAGCAGCGCTGAGTGGAACCAGCCGCGGTGCTGGTCGTGGCCTTCGACATACAGGTCGGCTTCGGGGCCAAGGCCATCTTCGCCGCCATGGGTGACACCTGGGTGGCTGCCCACCTTCTCGTTGAGCACATGGAAGAAGCTCGAGCCCGAATCGAACCACACGTCGAGGATGTCGTTGCTCTTGGTGTAGTGCGCGGCCGAGTGTTCGCCCGCTGCGCCGAGCACGTCTTCGGCCGTGAGCGCAGACCACGCTTCCACGCCGCCTTGCTCGACGATCCCGGCCGCGCGGTCCATCAGCGCCATCGTGTCGGGGTGAAGCTCGCCCGTGTCCTTGTGCAGGAAGAAGGGCAGCGGCACGCCCCAGTTGCGCTGGCGGCTGATGCACCAGTCGGGCCGGTTGGCGATCATGTCGCGCAGGCGGATGCGGCCGTTCTCGGGATAGAAGTTCGTTTGCTCGATGGCGGCGAGCGCCAGCTGGCGCAGCGTCTGCGGCGGGGCTTGGGTCGCGAACACGCCCGCACTTCCGCCACTCGCTTCGTCCATGCGGACGAACCACTGCGCCGCCGCGCGGTAGATCACCGGCGTCTTGTGGCGCCAGCAGTGCGGGTAGCTGTGGGTGAGGTCGCTCGCTGCGAACAGCCGGCCTGCAGAGCGCAGCGCGTCGATGATCACCGGCCCGGCCTTCCAGATGTGCATGCCACCGAACAGCGGCAGCGCGGCCTCGTACACGCCGTTGCCTTGCACCGGGTTCAGGATGTCGTCGACCGCCATGCCGTGCGCGCGGCAGGAGTTGAAGTCTTCCACGCCGTAAGCGGGTGCCGAGTGGACGATACCCGTGCCGTCGTCGGCCGTCGCGTAGTCGGCCAGGTAGACGGGCGCGAGTCGGTCGTAGCCGGGGTGCACGTGGGCAAGAGGGTGGCGGAAGTCCAGGCCGTCGAGCGCCTTGCCCGGCGTGGTCGCGAGCACGTTGCCGGCGAGGCCGTAGCGGGTCAGGCAAGCTTCGACGAGCGCACTCGCGAGCACGAGAAGGCCACGTTCTGTGTCGACCAGCGCGTACTCGAGTTCCGGGTTCAGGTTCAGCGCCTGGTTGGCCGGCAGCGTCCATGCGGTCGTGGTCCAGATCACCGCGAACGCGTCCTTCGTCAACGCCGGCAGGCCGAACGCGGCGGCCAGCTTGGCGGGCTCGGCGGCGAGGAAGCCGACGTCGACTGTCTGCGACTTCTTGTCGGCGTACTCGATCTCGAACTCGGCCAGCGACGAGCCGCAGTCAAAGCACCAGTACACCGGCTTCAGGCCGCGGTAGACGAAGCCGCGCTCCATGATTCGCTGAAGCGCGCGGATCTCGTTGGCCTCGTTGCCGAAGTCCATCGTGCGGTATGGGTGCGCCCAGTCGCCGAGCACGCCCACGCGCTTGAAGTCGGCCATCTGCTGCGCGATCTGCTCGGTGGCGTAGGCTCGGCTCTTGGTCTGCACTTCGGCGCGGCTGAGGTTGCGGCCGAAGGTCTTCTCGATCTGGTTCTCGATGGGCAGGCCGTGGCAGTCCCAGCCCGGGCTGTAGCGCGCATCCATGCCCTTGAGTTGCCGCGCCTTGACGACCATGTCTTTCAGTAGCTTGTTGGCGGCGTGGCCCACGTGCAGCGTGCCATTCGCGTAGGGCGGGCCGTCATGCAGCACGAAGCGTGGCGCATGCACGCGCGCATCGCGCAGCTGCTTGTAGACACCTTGTTCGTCCCATTCCTTGACCCAGCCGGGCTCGCGCTTGGGCAGGTCGCCGCGCATCGGGAACGGCGTGTCGGGCAGGTTGAGCGTGGCGCGGTAGTCGGTCTTGTCGGCGTGCGGTGTGTCTGCGGGGGTGGCCATGGGGGGAATCCTCTCGCGCTGGGCGCGGTGTGCGGGCTGCCTGGCGGGCAGGGGGCTGCGCGTGGGCAGCGGTGCGGACCGTCGTGCGGCCGGCGCAAGGCCGGCCGGCAGGGTCAAATTCGGTCGCGTGAAGTCTGGCGGTGCTGCGCGGCGTACCCGGCCAGGAAGGCGCGGGCGTTGTCGGTGTCGTTGCGGATCGCGGCCGTGAGTTCGCTCAAGCCGTCGTAGCGCGCTTCGTCCCGGAGTTTGTGCAGCAGTTCCACCCGCACGAGTTTACCGTAGGCCCCCTCGGTTCCCAGGTGGGCAGGCCACCGCAGGCAGTGCGTTTCGAGCAGCACATGGGGGCTGTCGTCGATGGTGGGTCGGCGCCCCAGGCTGGCCACGCCGTCGAGCGGAGCCTCGCTCTCGCCCTGACCGCCCGCACGCCCGTGAAGCCCGTACACGCGCACCGCGAAGATGCCGTGCGCGGCAGGTTTGGGGTGGTTGAACCGCAGGTTCAGCGTGCGAAAGCCGTCGGTCCGCCCTTGCGCGCTTTCGCCCAGGTGGCGGCCGAGTTGGCGGCCGTGGATCACATGCCCGCTGATGCTGTAGGGGCGCCCGAGCAGCACTGTCGCGGCTGCCATGTCACCGCCGGCGAGCGCTTCGCGCACCGCAGAGCTCGACACGCGCAGGCCGCGCACTTCGTAGCTGTTCATGCGCGCCACATCGAAGCCGGCGCCTGCGGCGGCGGCGTCGAGCACCCGCACGTCGCCGGCTCGTTTCGCGCCGAAGCGGAAGTCGTCGCCGACCAGCACATAGCGCGTGCCCAGGCCGGCGCGCAATACGTTGTCGATGAACGCCTGCGGCGCCTGCGAAGCGAAACGCTGGTCGAAGCGCACTACCACCACCTGGTCGATGCCGCAGCGCTCGAGTTCACCGAGCTTGTCGCGCAGCGTGGCGATGCGCGCGGGCGCCAGTTCGGGCTTGCCGGCGAGCGTTGCGAAGTAGTCGCGCGGGTGCGGCTCGAAGGTCATCACGCACGAGGGCAGGCCGCGGTGCTGAGCCTCGGAACGCAGCAGCGCCAGCATCGCCTGGTGGCCCCGGTGCACGCCGTCGAAGTTGCCGATGGTCAGCGCGCACGCGCGCGCGATGCCAGGGTGATGAAAGCCGCGGAAGACATGCATGCGGCCGATTATCGCGGCCGCGCTTTGCTGTCGCGCTTTGCGGCGGGACGCGGCGCCGGGTTCTCCGGCATGCGCCCCTCAAGTCGGCGGCGGGCCGGCCGAAACCCTGTGTAAGCCGCTGCCTGGGCTCGGCTCACCCATTTCAACCGCATTCAGGAAAACCCATGAAACACACTCACTTCGCACTCGCCGGCCTGCTTGTTCTCGCCTGCGCGGGCGCGCACGCCGAAGACGCGAAAGCCACCATCGCCGCACTCGACGAGCGCCTGTCCAAGATCGGCGCGCCCAAGCTCGACGGCGTGGAAAAGGCCGGCGACAAGACCGTGCCCGGCCTGTTCTTCGGCGCGCGCAAGATCAACGGCAACTACGACGTGGTCGACGAGATCAAGAAGAGTTCCGGCGCCACGGCCACCGTGTTCGTGAAAGAGGGCGACGAGTTCGTTCGTGTCAGCACCAACGTGCTCACCCCGGAAGGCAAGCGCGGCGTGGGCACGACACTGGCGCGTGCCAAGGCCTACGAGGCCGTCAGCAAGGGCCAGCAGTTCTGCGGCGACGTGGACGTGCTCGGCACAGCGTTCAGCGCTTGCTACAACCCGATCAAGGACGGGGGCGGCAAGGTCATCGGCGTGACCTACGTCGGCTTCAAGAAATAAGCCTGCCGACCTGCCAACCTGACTGGGCCCTGTCATGAACCTGCTGCTCAATCGAAGTGCGGGCTGGGTCGCCCGATGGGGCGGCGAGCGCGGCATTGGAACGCGCCTCAAACTGGCCTTCGGCCTGGTGCTGCTGCTTACTGCATTGCTCGGCGGCATGGCGTATGCGGCGCTGGCCACGGTCAACACCGCAGCCGGGGCGCTCGTGCACAACTGGCTGCCTGGCGTCGGCGCGATGGCGGCGGCGCGTGCGGCGATTCTGGAGGTGCGCGAGTTCGAGGTGAAGCACGCCGGTGCCAGCGATGCCAGCTACCGCAGCGAGTACGAGGAAAAGATGAACGCCGCGCTGGCCAATGTGGGCAAGAGCGTCACGGCGTTCAAGGCGCTGGCCGCGAGCCCCGAGCACGGCAAGTTGATCGACGCTTTCGACAAGGCCTGGCGCGACTACCTCGGCGTGAACCGCAAGGTCATCGAGCTCGGCCGCACGGAGAAGAAGGACGACGCGAAAGAGGTGGCCGACGGCGCCGGCAAGCAGGCGCTCGACGACGCCGTGGGTGCGCTCGACCGCCTCACCGCCTACGGCTTCGCGCAGGGCACGGCGGCGGGGGAACACATCGGTGCCGTCTACGGCGCGGCGAAGATCGGCATCCTGAGCTTCATCGCCGCGGCCTTGCTGATCGGTACGGCGTTGGCCTTCGGAATCACGCGCGCGCTCATCCGCCAACTCGGTGGCGAGCCGCGAATGGCAGCGCAACTGGCTCGCGCCGTTGCCGAGGGTGACCTGACCACGCTCGTGCCCGTGAAGCCCGGCGACAGCACCAGCCTGATGGCGGCTCTGCGCGAGATGCAGGCGAGCCTCGCGCGCGTGGTCAGCACCGTGCGGGAGGGCTCGGAGGGCGTGGCCACCGCGAGCACGCAGATCGCGATGGGCAACAGCGACCTGTCGAACCGCACCGAGCAGCAGGCCATGGCGCTCCAGCGCACGGCAGCGTCGATGTCGGAGCTGGGCTCGACGGTGACCCGCAACGCTGACTGCGCGCGCCAGGCCAACGCATTGGCCGTGACCGCCAGTGCCGTGGCGGCGAAGGGCGGCGAGGCGGTGAGCCAGGTGGTGGACACGATGAAAGGCATCACGGAAAGCTCGCGCCAGATCGCCGACATCACCGGCGTGATCGACGGCATTGCGTTCCAGACCAACATCCTTGCGCTCAACGCGGCGGTCGAAGCGGCCCGCGCCGGCGAGCAGGGGCGCGGCTTCGCGGTGGTGGCCGCCGAGGTGCGAAGCCTCGCGCAACGTTCGGCCGAGGCCGCCAAGCAGATCAAGACGCTGATCACCGACAGCGCGCAGCGCGTCGAGCGTGGCAGCCAGCACGTGGGCCGCGCTGGCAAGACGATGCACGAAGTCGTGGATGCCATCGCGCGACTTCAGGAGATCGTGGCCGACATCAGCGCCGCGAGCGACGCGCAGAACGCCGGTGTCAGCGAGGTCGGCAATGCCGTGGCCGAAATGGACCAGAGCACCCAGCAGAACGCTGCGCTGGTCGAGCAAAGTGCGGCGGCGGCCGACAGCCTGCGGCAGCAGGCCTCGCAACTGGTGCAGGTGGTGGCGGTGTTCAGGCTCGGCGCTGCCGGCGCCGCTTAGGGCCGCACCGGCGGCCGGGCGGGCGCGGGTTACGGAGCGGGTTCTGTGTCGGGTTCTGTGCCCGGCGCCGCGCGTTGCAGGTGGCGGTACACCAGGCCGCGTGACACGCCCAGCAGCCGCGCTGCCTTCGATACATTGCCGCCGCAGCTTTGCAAGGTCCGGCCGATCAGGTGCCGGTCGGATGCGCGCAGCGTGCTGTCGGCCGGTGCCTGTGCCGTTGCCGGCGGGGGCGCGGGCAACGGAGCCGGAGCCGCAGTCGCTGCCGCACCGGGCGCGCCCAGGCCGAAGATCTCACGTTCATTGCCGCGTGACTGGAAGCGGGCCAGCAGCCACAGGTTCAGCCCGTTCGGCAACCGGTGCGGCGTGGCGGCGGGTTCCCGCGTCAGCGCCATCAGGCGGCCCAGTTCCAACCCGAAAACATCGCAGGCGCGCAGCGCCGGCGCCGGCCCGGCCACCCCGAGCAGGCGCGCAGCAGCCGTGTTGACCCAGGCCACGCTGCCGTCGCTGGCCACGCCGACGAGGCCTTCCATCGGCGTACCCAGCAGCGCCGGCGAAGCTTGAAGCCGCACCACGATGTGTTCGCTGGACTGCGCGCGCATCAGCCGGTTCTCGATCAGGGTCGCGAACATGCCGACCACCGCCGCCGCGTCGAAACCGAACGGGCGCGACTCGCTCGACACGTCCAGCACGCCGGCAATGCGCCCGTGCACGTCGCGGATCGGCGCGGCCGCGCAGTGCATGGCCCGCACCGCGCCGAAGAAGTGCTCGCCGCCCATCACGGTGCTGGGCTGGCCGGTGCGTGCCGTCACGCCCGGCGCGTTGGTGCCGATGCTGGCCTCGCCCAGGTCCACGCCCACGCGCCGGGCCAGTGGCAGCAGCGCTTCGTCGGCGTGCGCGCCGGCCCACGCGGCATGCACGACGACGCCATGCGGGTCGGTCAGGATCACGGTGCAGGCCGAACCGGCGAGGGTGTCGTGCAACTGGCTCAATTCCCCGGCGGCAGTTTCCAGCAGCAGCCGGTTGCGCGCCAGCGCGCTCTGAATGCGGCTCGCCGTGACGGGGTTGAAGCTCAGGCTCTCGTCGGGGCGGCGGTGGGCTTGCAGGCAGCGCACCCACGACTGGATGACGGCCTCGCTGACCAGGCCCGATGGCCGCTCTCCGTCTTCGAAGAAGCGCTGGCGGGCCAACGCCATGCGCTGCTGCGGCGTCGAGAAAAACGGGTGCGCCGGCAGGCGGCTGGGTTGCAGTCGGTGGTCCAACTCCGGTCTCCGTCGTCGTCGTGGCGCACAGTGTGGCGCCCCTGTGGCCTCGGCGCAATCGGGTCGGGCCGCACGGCCGGCCCGATGGACGTTCAAACCAGCCTCAGCCCGGCGCTGGCGCGCCAGCGCCCGGCCTTGTCGATCGCCAGCACGTCGACACGCCAATCGGCTGCCAGGGTCAGTGCGCGGGCAATGTCACCCATGAACATCACTTTCGTCAAGGCGTCGGCCAGCGCGCAGGAAGGCGCGAGCACGGTCACCGAAGCGAGGCCGGTCGGCGAGGCGCCGCTGCGCGGGTCGAAGATATGGTGGTGGCGCAGATCGGCGGTGAACGCGGAGTGAGCGTCGGACGACGTGGCCACGCTGCGCCCGCCTGCCTGCAACGCGGCCATGGCCCGCAAGGCATCACCCGCGCGGCCGCGCGGGTCGGCCACCGCGAGCGTCCACGGCAGGCCACCCGGCGCCTGGCCGAGCGGTGCCCACTCGCCCGTGTCGAGCAAGGCGTGTTCGATGCCGTGGGCGGCCAAGCGCCCGCGTGCCAGGTCGGCGGCGTAACCCTGGGCAATCCCGTTCAGCGTGATCGCCATGCCCGGGCGGCGCAGGAGGATGCGCGAGGCGTCGGCTTCGACGCCGCGCCAGCCGACCCGCGCGCGGGCTTGTGCCAACGCTTGCCGCGTCGGCGTGCGCCCGAGCCGGCGTGCCTCGTCCCAGGCCAGCCAAAGCGGCTGCACGGTGATATCGAAGGCGCCGGCGCTGCGCGACGCGACCTGGTGCGCCAGTTGCAGCACCCGCAGCAGGTCGGCGTCGGGGTCTTGCAGTGCGCCGTCGCGGTTCAGGCGCGAAACCGCGCTGGCCGGGTCGAACAGGCTCATCTGCGCTTCGACATGGCGGATCGCCAGCACCGCGTCATCGAGTGCCCGTTCGACCGTGCTGGCCTCGGGGTGCGCCGCGCGCAGCCACAACGTGGTGCCGAAGCCGAGCAGGGCACGCTCGCGCCAGGCCAGCGCCGCGGGTGCGGCGTGGCCCGGCGCGGCGCCCAGGCCGGCAAGCGCGGCACCCGCGCCGAGCGAACAACGCAGCCATTGGCGCCTGGCACCGGGGGCTTGGCGGATGGCGGGCTCCGGCTTCATGACGCGTTGGCCGGCAGGATCGGGATGCGGCGCTGCGCCGACTGCTTGCGTTCGACGATGAGCGGCAGGCAGCGCTTTGCGTCGTCGTGGATTTCGACGCAGTCCAGGCACTGGAAACATTCGGTGTAATCGATGTCGCCGGTCGGCGCGATGGCTTCGTAGTGGCAATGGTGGCGGCAGCTTTGGCAAGGCGTGCCGCATTCCTTGCGGCGCGGGATCCACGCGAACAACCGGACGCGCCCGAGCAGCGCCAGCGCCGCGCCGAGCGGGCACACGTAGCGGCAATAGCCGCGAAACACGAACACGCTCAAGAATGTGCAGCACAGCGCCCAGGCGACGAACGGCCAGGCCCGGTCGAAGCCTAGGCTGATGGCGGTCTTGAAGGGTTCGATCTCGACCGCGCTTTCGGTCCAGGCTGCCGCCATGCCGGCGCCGCCCACGAGCACCGCCAAGATGCCGTACTTGACCCACTTCAACCCCGCGTCGAGCCGGCGGCGCAGGCGCACCGGCTTGAAACCCAGGCGCTGCGTGGCCAGGCTCAGCAGTTCCTGCATGGCACCGAACGGGCACAACCAGCCGCAGAACGTTCCGCGGCCCCAGATGACGAGTGTCACGAGCACGAAGGCCCATAACAACACCGTCACCGGATCGGCCAGCAGGAAGGCCAGCCCCTGCCCGGCGACCGTGGCCTCGATCAGCGACGTGAGCGTCACGATCGTCAGTTGCCCTTGTGCCACCCAGCCGATGAAGACGAGCGTGAACGCGAGGTAGGCCGCGCGCACCAGGCGCAGCCGGCGCGTGCTGGCCGCGACCCAGCGCTGGCGAACCAGCAGCACCGCGAGCAGCGCCAAGCCGAGCACGAGCACGCCGAGCTCGGCCGCCCGTTTTTCCAGTGCCGGCTTCAGCGCAGCCCAGGCGCTCGGTGTTGGCTCGGGTAGCCATACCTTCAGGTCGGCGAGACCATAGGCCTGTGTGAACGCGGTCTCGGTGCGCTGCGGCGCTTCACCGCCAGCGTCGCGCACGACCTGCAGTTCGAGGCCGAGTGTTTGCGCCGCGTCGAGCGGCTGCGCGCCGACGCTGCGCCACAGCCGCGCCTGCGCCTGTGCGCCGCCCGCCGTGCGCGGCGGCGCCAGCCGCAAGCCGGCCGGAGGGCCGTCGAGCGCACGCAGTTCGAGGCGGCGCTCGCCCTGGTGCAGCAGCGCGCGCAGCGCCGGAGCGCCGAGGGCGAGCCGGCCGCTCTCGAAAATCACGAAGACCAGTTCACCACTGTCACGCAGCGCACGCACGCGCTCCCAGGTGGGCGCGTCCAGCAGGTTGCGCCCGACCTGCGGCAGGCTGGCCAGACCGAACCAGACGTCGATCGCCGCCGCTTGGGGTTGCAGCATCGCGACCGCGTCGCGGCCAGCGCCCGCGGTGCCGGCAAAGCGGGTTTCGAGTTCCCGGTTGCTGCGCTCGATGCGCCGCACCAGCCCGGCCTGCGAGAGCTCGTTCCAGCCGTTCGGCGCGAAGCGTTCGCTTGGCCCGGCCGACGGCGCAGCGCGCGCGCCGGTGGCCCGCGGGTCGTCGAGTCGCGCCAGCGCCACACGGCTGGCCGACTGCATGATGCTGCGGTCGATCGCCAGCGCCGTGACGGTGCCGGCGGTCACGCCATTGATGATGGCGCGGCTGTCGGTGCGCAGCGTGGCGCCCTTCGGGCTGCCGACCTGCACGTCGTGGCGCACCGACAGGCCCTTGTATTGCGCCGCGAAGGCGGCGAGCTGCACGTTGCCTTTGTCACTCTGGAAGATCGGCTCGCGTTGCGAAAGCAGGCGCACATCGAGAAAATTGCCTTGAACGTCGATCGCCACCAGCAGGTTGATCGGCTTGCCGCCGTAGCCTGCGTTGGGCTCGAGGTCCACGGTCTCGAACACGTGCCCGACGAGTTGCGGGCCGGTCGCTTCGCGCCGGAAGATCGGCCACGCTGGCAGAGCCTGGCTCTGGTCGCCCACCATCAGCGGCGCCGGGAACAGCTCAGCCAGTCTCGCGCGCGTCATCGTGCCGGCGACGCCGGGCTGCGGCAGGCCGCACAGCACCAGCAATGCCAGCAGCACCCGCGCCCAGCTGCTCAAGTGCCGACAGGCAGTCGCCGGCTTCATCGGCGCAGTGCGAACACGCGCAGCGCGTCCCCTTGCTCGAAGGCTGACAGCGTATTCCGGCCCCAGGCCACGGCACCGGGGTACCGGGCGTGGATGCGGCTGGTGATCGGCAGTGCGGCGCAAGCCGGCACGTCCTGGCGGGCTGAACCACGCATCGTCGGTGCCGGGCGACTACTTCTGGATCGACACGAGGAAGCTGACGATCTGCTGAACGTCGGACTCCTTCAAGATGTCTTTCCATGTCGGCATGCCGGCATCGGGGCGACCGTTCTTGATCGTCACCACCGCCGTGTCCTGCCACTTCTCGCTGTAGCGGGATTGCAAAAAACGCAGGTTGCGTTCGCGCACCGGGCTGTAGCCATCGGTGCCGTGGCAGTGCGAACAACGGTCGTTGAACTGCACCCGTCCGGCGAGCGCGGCTTCGGAAAGAAGCGGTGCCGTTGCCGGTGCGGCAGCAGCCGGCGCTGCCGATGCCGCCTTCGCAGCCGCCTTGGGGTTGGCCTTCTTCGCCGGCACCGTTTCGCTCACGGTTCGCCAGAACGACGCAGGCACCTGCACCACGCCGACGGCCGCCGACGCACTCGCGAGCGCCAGGTTGACCGGCGCCTGGCGCGGGAAGCCGTACTTGTCGGCCAGCGCGGCGATCTGCGGCTTGAGCTCGGCGAGCGCGCGGTCGATGTCGGCGGCCAGTGCTTCCTTGCTGCTGCGCACCGCCACCGCGACGGCGCCGGAGAGGTCGTGCCCGGCGACCGGCGTGACGCTCCAGCGGCTGTCCCAGCGCTTCTTGTTCTCGTAGCCCGCCACCGGCCCCCAAATGAACGCCGCATCGACTTCGCCTTTCGACAGGGCGGTCAGGGCTTCTTCTGCGCTGCGGAAGGTGGTGGTCTTGAAGCCGTCGAGTGTCGACAAGAAGATCTGCGGCGTGCTGCCGTATTGCACCGCGAGGCGCTTGCTCTTCAGGTCGTCGAGGCTGGCGAAGCTGAAACCGGGGACGGCGACGATGGCGTAGCCGACCTCGAGGAAGCCCTGGGTCTTGCGCAGGCCGCGGGCCTTGTAGTCAGGGCCTGCAGGGAGTGCGAACACCGCGTCACAGGCGTCTTGCATGATCGTGTTGCGCAGCGCACGGCGCTGCATCTGGGTGTAGTACCACGTGTATTCCACCGGCTGATTGAGCTGCTTGCCCACCAGTTCGGCGAGTTCGACATACATGCCGCGCTCCGGCCCCTCGGACTTGCTGAACGGCAGGTTGTCCGGGTCGGCGCATACGCGCAAAGGGTCGGCACCTGCCGCCGGTGCCATGAGGGCGCCAGCGGCAAGAGCCGCGGCGAAGGCGAAGACCTTCATGTTGCCGCGGATCGTCATGTCAGTTCACTCCCGATGTCACTTGATTGCGAACACGTACAGTGTGCCGCCTTCAGGGCTGGCCGCCACCATCTTCTCGCCCAGCGCGCCGAAGAACGCGGGGATGGACTGCGTTCGGCCCGACACGACGGCGACGTACTGCTTGCCGTCGAGTGTGTAGGTCATCGGCGCTGCGGTGATGCCCGAGCCCGCGTTGAATTTCCACAGCGTCTTGCCGGTCTTGGCGTCGAGCGCCTTGAACCAGCCCTTGATATCGCCGTGGAACACCAACCCGCCCGCGGTGCTCATCATCGCGCCGTTGAAGGGCAGCTCGTCCTTGTTGAACCAGACTTCCTTCTGCTTCACCGGGTCCCACGCCTTCACGCCACCACCGTGGCCGCCCGGGCCCATCTTGCCGAGGTCAAAGTTCACGCCCAGAAAGAAGGCGCCGCGCTTGTACTCGGGTTCGATGCCTTCGAGGTCCATGCACAGGTTCATGGTCGGGATGTAGACCAGGCCGGTCTGCGGGTCGTAGCTCATCGGCATCCAGTTCTTGGCGCCGATCAGGTTCGGGCAGATGTTGCTGGCCTTGCGCTTCATGCCGGGGCGCTTGGCGTTGCCTGCGGCTTCGATCGGAGCGCCGGTCTTCATGTCGATGCCGGTCGCCCAGTTGACGCCGTCGACGTACTGCTTCGCCGACATCAGCTTGCCGCTCGCGCGGTCGATGACGTAGAAGAAACCGTTGCGGTTGGCCTGCATCAGCACAGGCACCTTCTTGCCGTCGAAGGGCAGGTCGGCGAACACGAGCTCGTTCACACCGTCGTAATCCCACGCGTCGTGCGGCGTGGTCTGGTAGTGCCAGGTGATCTTGCCGGTGTCGGCGTTGAGCGCGAGGATCGAAGCGCTGTACAGGTTGCTGAACTTGCCGATGTCGGAGCTGTCGTTGCCGCGCACCGAGGCCGACCAGGGCGACGGGTTGCTGGTGCCGTAGTAGACGAGGTTCAGCTTCGGGTCGTAGGAGCCGATGTGCCAGGCCACGCCGCCGCCGTTCTTGCCGGAGTCACCCTTCCAGCTGTCGGCGCCGGGTTCGTTGCCCATGGGCACGGTGTAGGTGCGCCAGACTTCCTTGCCGGTCGTCTGGTCGAGTGCGACGAGCGAGCCGCGCACCCCGTACTCGCCGCCGCCGTAGCCGCTGATCACGAGGTTCTTCACCAGTGTGGGCGGCGAGGTGATCACCGAGCCGCCGGTGTAGTCAATGATCGCGGTCTTCCACAGTTCCTTGCCGGTCTTGGAGTCCAGCGCGACGATGTTGCCGTCCAGCCGGCCGAGGAAGATCTTGCCGTCGTTGTACGACACGCCGCGGTTGTTGACGTCGCAGCAGGCGTACTGGTCGATGCCCTTCGGGATCTCTGGCTGATAGGTCCACTTCACTTCGCCGGTCTTCGCGTTGACGGCGAAGGTGTTCTTCGGCCCGAACGACGAGGTCACGAACAACGTGTCGCCGACCAGGATCGGCGTCGACTCCTGCGAGCGCAGCGAGCCGAGTTGCAGCGCCCATTCGACGCTGAGCTTGCTCACGTTCGACGTGTTGATCTGCTTGGACGCGCTGAATCGCGTGTTGCCGCTGTCGCCGCCGTAGACCGGCCAGTTCTGGGCCTGTGCCGTGGCCGCGAGGCCGAGCGTCAGGCCGAGGGAGAGGGGTTTGAGAAAGCGTTTCATGGGTGTTGGCTCCTTTGGGTTTTCGGGAAAGTTGCGGTACGGGCCGACCGCGGCGGTGCTCTTGCGAGGCTTCCGATGGCGTGCACTCCTGCGCCTACTGCCATGACGTCAGCTCCATCGTGACGGTGCCCCCGACCATGAACTTCGAAGGCGTGGGTTCTTTGCGCTCCAGCCGCACGAGCCCGACACCCGGGCAGTACCACTCGAGCGTGACGAGCGGAATGTCGCGCCACTGGAACATCGCATCGACGTAGAGTCGAATCTCGGCCCGGCCCGAGACGCGCACGCAGCCATCGAATGCACCGGCCGGGGTTTGCACTTTCTCGGCGAGCGCTTCGATGCGGTAGTGCATCGGAAAGGGTTTGTGAAAGTAGCGCACCTCGCGCGGCACCTGGTTCTTGCGCGCGAGCAAGTAGGCGGTGGTCGGTGCTTCCCATTCGGTGCCCACCGCGTAGGGCTTTTGTAGCACGTAGCGGCGCGGCTTGTCGAGTTGCGGCTCACGTTCGAGCGGGTTGCGGCTGGCGATGCGGTAGATGCCGGTGGCGTCGCTGCGCAGCCAGTACTCGATGCCGGCATCGCTGCGCCGCCGCCACGAGGGCGCGCCGTCGATCGTGTCGCTGCCGCGGTTGGCCAGCACCAGGGTTTCGCGCTGCGTCGACTCGGCTTCGTCGATGACGGTCGACACGCTGTAGGTCCATCGCCTCCCTTCAGCCAGCGGGAACAGCGTGTCGTCGCCGGGCGACGTGCCGCAGGCCGAAAGCAGCAGGATCAAAGAGCCGAGCACAGCGGTGACGCGCATCATTTCTCCGGCAGTTGGGGCGAGGGCAGGTCGCGGATCTTGATCTCTTGCTCGTCGTTGCCAGGCTTGAGCCAGCCCGCGCCACGCGCGTTGCCGGCCTTGGCCTCGGCGGTGCCCATCTGGCTGATGCCGTCGCGCCCCTTGCGCACGCCCTGGTCGATCTGCGAGTGCAACTCCTTCGTGTAGGGCACGCGGTAGGCACGCGGTTCGAGTCTGTTGTTGAGACCTTCGCGCGGCACGCTCAGCCACATGAAGATCGAGCCCGGGTTTTTGCCGACCGGCTCGTCGACCGCCGCGGCGAGCATCACGAAGCGCTCGGGCAACGCGTCGGCGCTGGGCACGCCCCAGATCTGGTGCACCGCATCGTTGCCGTAGAAGTAGAGCGTCGTGACCGCGAGCACGAGCACGCCCTTCATCCAGCCGGGCCAGCGCGACCAGAGCAGCGCGAGGAGGATCAGCAGCAACAGCGCTGCAAACGAGATAACGAGTGCCAAACCCATGATTCACAACCGCTCCACCAGCTTGGCCGGCAAGGTATTGATGGCGCCGACACTGCCGTCGGCACTCACTGAAAAACGCACCAGCGTCGCTTCGTCGCCGCGCTTGGCGAGCCGGTGCTGGCCGTTGAAGACAACCTCGGCCCGCGGGTTGACCTTGACGACCGAGAGCGTCACGTCGACCGGTTGCCCGCTCTTCGGGTTGCTCGTGTCGACGTCTTTCGATTCGTAGTAGTGCGCGTTGACGACATACTCGCCCGGCACGATGCCACGGATCGTGACCACCTCTTGCCGGAACGGGCTCACCACACGCCGGCCGTTGACGACGATGGAACTGTTCGACTCGCCGCGGTCGTCGCGGTCGAGGTACATCAGCCCGGCTTCACGGTTGCGGAACCACACCACCTCGCCGGCCGGGTTGCGCACCCAGGTGTCGATGTCGTTCGGGTCGAGGTCGGGCCACGACAGCGTGATGATGTATTCGGCCTTGGCCGGCACGTCGCCGGCTTTCGACTTGGTCGGGTTCATCGCCAGCAACGCCACGATGAAACAGAAGACGAACGCGATCAACATGTTGAACAACATGTCGTAGAACGGGTCGACTTCCGGTTCACGGGCTACGCGGCGTGGGCGCATCGTTGCTCAGCCTTCGGTGCGGGGGCGGATCGACAGGCCGTGCTGCTGCACCACCGCGACCAACTCGTCGGCGTACCGGTCGAGGCGTGTCAGTTGTACCCCGAGCAGGATGTTGCCCACCAACCCGACCATCGTGGTGAGCAGCGCCACGCCCAGGCCGGTCGTGAGGCTCTTCAGCAGCTCCTGCGCCTGCGCCGGATCGAAGTTCTGGATCTGGCCGATCTGCAGCGCCAGGATCGAGAAGCCGATCACCTTGCCCAGCAGCCCGAGCTTGAGCTGGATCGCGTTGACCCACCAGGCCGTGGCGTGCGGGCCGTGGGTGCGCTCGAGCAGCAGGTCGAGCGGGGCCGATTCGTCGCGCGGCGCGGCGTCAAGCGCCGCCCAGTAACTCGTGGCCCAGCCGGCCTGGCGCGCCTCGGCGGCACCGCGTTCGCGCGTCAGTTCGCGGGCCCGCACACCGGCCCACAGCGTGCCGACGGTGAACACGATGATGATCACGAAGGTGATGCCGGTCGGATCGGAATTGAGCAGGAGCGACCAGACGCCGCGCACACCGAGCAGCCACCCGGCGAACACGAGCAGCCCGGCCAGCGCCAGCCATTCGAACCAGAGCGGCTCGGCTGATGCTGCCGAGGATTCACGGCGGCTCGCGGTGAACATCGTGGTGATGCCTCCAATCATCCAACTCTCTCCAGCACACGCTTGCGCGCAGAAGATCAGGATTTTTCGGGCAATGCGTCGGGTAGACAAGCCGCGGTTTGCCCTGTGCAACACTGTCCCGTTTAAGAGCAATCGTTGCGCTGCGAACGGTCGGCGCGCTGATGCTCGAGCGTGGAGCGCGCGGCCGCACGGGTGCTCGGGCAAACTATCCGAGCGTCTGGCAGCGAGCTTGCGGAAGACTGGCTTCAAAAATGCGAAATGGGGGAAAACACGGTGTGCTCGGGCTGCCCTGCGTTTCTCAGCGAACCAGAATGACCCGCATCCCCAGTAGCTTGCCGCCGGCGCGGCCGAGCGCCTGGATCATCACCTGGCGCGACCGCAGGCCTTCGGGCAGCGCCACGCTGCTGCGCACGACCGGGTGGCTGCCATTCGACAGCGCGATCGGCTTGAGCGGCACCGCGATGTCGACACCCCTTGCACCTTCGCCGGCCACGACGAGCTGCAAAACGCCGGCCAGTGGGTTGCCAGAGGCACGCTCGCGCGTGAGCACCACGTCGCAGAGCAACCGGCCGGCTTTCACGCCAAAGCGGCTGGCGCGCACTTCGATGCTGCCGCCGCGCGGGTCGGGCGGCATCTGCGCGACGACCGAGGCCACGTCGTCACGCAACCGCGTGTCGGCGGCGCGGCTGGCGCCTAACTCGTCGGTGAGCGCTTGGCGTTCGGTGCGCGTGGATTCCAGCCGCTTCGTGGTGTCGGCGAGCTCGCCTTTGAGACGCTGCCGGTCGGCGTCGGCCCGGTCGAATGAAGCGGGGCCTCGTCAACGCAGACTGCGAGCGCGCCGGCGTGGAGGTGGTTGGGCGCTTCGAGGATGGCATGCCGCTGACGCTGAAATGCGCGGCAAACGGCCTACCTTTGGTCAACGACACGGCAGGCGTGGGCATCGACCCGGTGATCGGCCAGGGCCATTCCACGCTGCCCCAGACATGGCTCCTCACCTGCGGCTCCTCCGCGGGCGGCCTTCCCAGTCTGTTCGGGGGGTTCGTCACGCTCAAAGGAGGCGAGTACTTCTACGCGCCTTCGCTCGGCGGGCTCAAGGCTTTGTGATGCACCGAACCGTGCGGCGGCGACCCGGCACAGGGCGTATCAAGCAATGCCCATCAGGCGGGCCCGAGAACCGCCTGCGGGCCGGCCAGCCAGCGCCACTGGCCGGGTGCCAGATCGGCCGGCAACGCGAGCACGCCGTAGCGGCTGCGGTGCAGTGTGGCCACCGTGTTGCCGGCTGCCGCGACCATGCGCTTGACCTGGTGGTACTTGCCTTCGAGCAGCGTCATGCGCAGGCTCTTCTCGCCCGTGGCCTCGCAGTCGGCGGCGCGCACCGGCAGCGGGTCGTCGTGCAGCACCACGCCGTGGCGCAGCGCGTCGACCTGCGCCTCGGTCACCGCGTCGATGGTTTCGATCTCGTAGACCTTGGGCACGTGTTTCTTCGGCGACGTCAGGCGGTGAATGAGCGCGCCGTCGTCGGTCATCAGCAGCAGGCCGGTCGTGTCTTCGTCGAGCCGGCCCACCGGCTGCAGGCCGCGCACCCGCAACGGCACGGGCAGCAGGCTTATCACGCTCGGGTGGTGCTTGGGCTTTTGCGAGCACTCGTAGCCGGCCGGCTTGTACAGCAGCACCAGCGCCTTGGCGTGGTAGGGCCACTTCTCGCCGCGCACGCTGATGACCAGCCCCTCGGGTTCGACCTCGAGGAACGGATCGTCTTCGGCGCGGCCGTCGATCACGACATGCCCGCTGAGCACCAGGCCCTCGCATTCGCGGCGCGCGCCGAAGCCCTGGGTGAACAGCAATTGAGAGAGTCTCATGGTGGAAAAGATTGTCGGCGCAGTGACGCTGGCCGGCGCCGGCCGAGCGGGACGGGCGCTCAATAGTCACCGCTCCGCGACATATTCAACACCCGCGCCGCCTGCATTTCCAGGCAGGGTGTGCCATGCGCGGCCTGCTTGATTCACACTGTCCGGTAACCCGCCCAACCACCATGCCTGCCACACCACCGAAAGCCGACCCGCCCCGCGCCCGCGACGGAAAGCGCCCGGCAGCTGCTGCGCCGCGGCGGCCCGCCACGGGCAGCCGACCGCCGATGTTCGCACCCCTTCGCGCGCTGCTCGCGCAGCGGGTGCAGCTTGAGCGGCGCGGGTTTCATTTCCACATCGTGCTTGCACCCCCACTGGCGCCGGCCGCCGAAGAGCCGGCTGAGCCCAGCAGCGGCGCGGCCCTGCGCCATGACCACCGGCAGCTGGTCCAACTGCTCAATCGCCACGCCGACCTTCGCCACACCTTGCGCCACCTCGCCTGCGTCGAGCAGACCCTCGCGCGCGACGGCTCGCGGGCCTTGCAGAGCATGCCCGAGAAGGTCTTGAGAAAAGCCATCGAGCAGATCGAAGGCCTGCACCGCGACGAGCCCGGCTTCGCTCTGCCGGAGTTGATGCGGCGCCTGCACCGTGCCCTCGCGCTGGTTGACGAGCGGACGAAAGGGTTCGAAGCCACCGAGGCCATGGACATCTCCGAGGCCTCGCACTCTCTGTTCGACGAGATGGAGCGCAGCTGGAACGGCCGCATGCCTGAGGCCAAGTAGCGCCGCGCGTGACGCAGGCAAGCCGACGTACAAAGGGGGTGGGGCTCCTCGCTCCACCCCCTTTGCCATTCGAAGCGCGTATTGGCGCTTGTCGGGTCCTTACTTCGCCATCGCCTTGTCCCACACCGCGTGGGTCCACGCCGCAGTGCCTGGGTCCTTCTTGATGACCGGGTCGGAGCCACCGGCCAGCAGCACCTTCACCGTGCGCGCATATGCGGCCGGGTCGAGCTTGCCCATGGTGGGTGTGCCGGCGGTGGTGATGAGCTTGGCCACGTTCTCGAGCTGGCGCTTCTGCACTGCTGCGCTGGAGCCGCCGGAGGTGTCGGCGGCGAGCACGATCTTCACGGCTTCGTCCTGGTTCTTGATCGCGTACTCCCAGCCCTTGATCGAAGCCTTCACGAACTTGCCGAGCTTGGCCACGTAGGCGGCGTCTTTCAGGTCGGGCTCGCGGGCGTAGAGGCCGTCCTCCAATGTCGCCACGCCCTGGTCTTCGTACGGGAAGGTCACGAGGTCGGTGGCCTTCACCCCGGCGTCGATCACCTGCCAGTACTCGTTGTAGATCATGGTCGAGATGCAGGCCGCCTGGTTCTGCAGCAGCGGGTCGACGTTGAAGCCCTGCTTGAGCACCTTCACGTCCGGCGTGGCGCCGCCGGTCTTGAGGCCGAGCGTGCCCATCCACGACAGGAACGGATACTCGTTGCCGCCGAACCAGACGCCGAGTGTCTTGCCCTTGAAGTCTTTCGAGGTGCTCACGCCGCTGGCCTTCTTGCAGGTCAGCATCATCCCGGAGCGGTTGAAGATCTGGGCGATGTTGACCATCGGCACGCCGGCTTCGCGGGCGGCCAGCGCACTCGGCATCCAGTCGACCGTGACATCTGCGCCTTTGGCGGCGAGCACCTGCGCGGGCGCGATGTCGGGGCCGCCCGGCTTGATGGTCACGTCGAGGTCGGCTTCCTTGTAGAAGCCCTTGGCGGCGGCCACGTAGTAGCCCGCGAACTGGGCCTGCGGCAGCCACTTGAGCTGCACCGTGACCTTGTCGGCGGCGCCGGCGGTGCCGGCCAGGCCAGCCAGCGCCAGTGCCATCAGGAGAGAGGTTTTACGCATCACGAAAACTCCGGGTTGTGCCTTGCGGCGTGAAGGATGAAGGTCAACGACCGGTGGCATTCTGAACTGCTCCCGCCGTGGTTCGAATAGAGGGATGCCAGAACGTGGCGCGCCGCTCGACCCAGCCCAGCAGGCCGTAGAGCAAGGAGCCTGCCACGGCCGCCACGACGATGGCGGCCCACACCAGGCCCATGTTCAGGCGCGCCGCCTCGGTCGAGATGCGGAAGCCCAGGCCGGCGACCGGCGAGCCGAAGAATTCGGCGACGATGGCGCCGATCATCGCGAGCGTGGAGTTGATCTTCAGCGCATTGAAGATGAACGGCAGCGCCACGGGAATGCGCAGCGCCACCAGCGTGCGCCAGTAGCCCGCGCCGTACGAGCGCATCAGGTCGCGCTCCATGTGGCCGCTCTCGGCCAGCCCGGCGAGCGTGTTCACGAGCATCGGGAAGAACGTCATGACGACGACGACGGCGGCTTTCGAGTGCCAGTCGAAGCCGAACCACATCACCATGATCGGCGCGATGCCCACCAGCGGCACGGTGCTCGCGAGGGCAGCCAGCGGCAGCAGGCCGCGCTGCAGGAACGGGCTGCGGTCGATCAGCACACCGGTCACGAAGCCAAGCGTGCAGCCGGCGACCAGGCCGATCAGCGCCGAGTGCAACACGGTCTGCGCGAAGTCACCGGCCAGCACGCCGATGCCGTTCGCCAGTGATTGCGCGATCAAGCTGGGCGCCGGCAGCAACACGCGCGGCACGTCGAAGGCCCGCATCGATGCCTCCCAGAACACCAGCACCCAGGCGCCGAAGAGCAGCGGCGTGCCGAGGCGGCCGAACACGTTGCGTTCATCGACCGCTGCGAGCCACCGCACGCTGAGCACGGCGACGATCAGCAGCAGCGCGAACGCAGCAACGAGGACGGGCGTGCTCAGTGCCGTGCTCACCGACGGCCCCCCGGCGTGACGCCGCGTTCGACCAGTGCCACGCACCCGGTCAGCACCAGCCCGAGCAGCGCCGACATGACCAGCGCCGACCAGATCTGCACCGTGTTGCCGTAGTACGAGCCAGTGAGCAGCCGCGCCCCGAGGCCGGCTTGCGCTCCGGTGGGCAGTTCGCCGACGATGGCACCGACCAGCCCCGCCGCGATGCCCACGCGCAGCGCAGGGAAGAGGAACGGCAGCGAGGCCGGCACGCGCAGCATCCAGAACGTGTTCGTCTTCGACGCCGCGTAGGTGTGCAGCAGCTCCAGCTCCAGCACGCCCGGCGAGCGCAGGCCCTTGACGAGTGCCACGGCCACCGGGAAGAAGCACAGGTACATCGAGATGATCGCCTTCGGGAACGTGCCCGTCATCCCCATGCTGCCGAGGATCACGATCACGATGGGCGCGATGGCGAGCACCGGCACCGTCTGTGACGCAATGACCCACGGGAACAGGCTGCGCTCGAGCGTGCGCGAATGGACGATGGCGACCGCGAGCAGCGCGCCGAGTGCGGTGCCCATCGCGAAGCCGAGCAGCGTGGCCGAGCTCGTCACCGCCGCATGGAACAGCAGGTTGCGCGGCGAATCGAGCGGCCAGCCGAACACCGAGTCGAACAGGTCGAGCGCGATCTGGTGCGGCGCGGGCAGCACTGGGCGGTCCATCGAGAGCGTGAGCCGGACCAGGTCCAGCGCGCTCCAGCCGGGCTGCGACGACAGCGTGCGCTCGATCACCTGCGGCGCGTTCAGCCACACGGCGGCGGCGTGCCACGCAACGAGCACCACCGCGAGCACCGTGAGCACGGGGGCGACGCGGTGCCACGCTGCGCCGAGGCCACTGCCGCGCTTGCCAGGTACTTCAGTGGCCGCCATGACTACCGTGCCCGCCCTGCAAGGCCATGCGCACGCGGTGCGCGAGTTCCGTGAACGCGGCCGTGTCGCGGATGTCGAGCGAGCGCTCGGCGGGCAGCGTCGATTCGATGACTTCGGCAATGCGCCCCGGCCGCGGCGACATCACGACGATGCGTGACGACAGGAACACCGCCTCCGGGATCGAGTGCGTCACGAACACGATGGTGCGCCGGCCGGCGTCGGCGCGCCACAGCTGCAGCAACTGTTCGTTGAGGCGGTCGCGGGTGATCTCGTCGAGCGCGCCGAAGGGCTCGTCCATCATCAGCAGCTTGGGCTCGAAGCCGAGTGCGCGCGCGATCGACACGCGCTGCTGCATGCCGCCCGACAACTGCCACGGGTACTTGCCCTCGAAGCCGGTCAAGCCGACCTTGGCGAGCTGCTCCAGCGCAACAGTGCGGGCGCGGGCCTTGTCAACGCCATGGATCTGCAGCGGCAAGCACACGTTGGCCAGCACCGTGCGCCACGGGAACAGCGCAGGCGCCTGGAACACGTAGCCGTAAGCCCGCGCCAGCCGCGCGTCGTGCGCGCTCAGGCCGTTCACGCGCACGCTGCCGGCGGTCAGCTGCTCCAGGTCGGCGATCACGCGAAGCAAGGTTGTCTTGCCGCAACCCGACGGGCCGATGAGGGAGATGAACTCGCCTTCGCTGATCGCGAGGCTCACGTCGCGCAGGGCGGTGACCGGGTGTTCGGCGGCGGGGTAGACGACGGATGCGCCGTGGACTTCGACGGCAAGGGCGGGTGAGGGCAAGGGCGCGGGCGCTGACAAAGTCAAGCCGCCACGCGCGCCGGGTTGTTCGGGTGTGTCGTCCAGTTCGCGTACTCGCCGCTGACGACGAGGCCGGTGCGTGCGTCGACCGCACCCGCCGGCAGCGCGTGCATCGTGATGCACTGCGGCACGGGGCAGACCGACACGCACAGGTTGCAGCCGACGCATTCGTCGTCCACCACCTCGAACCAGCGCTTGCCGTTCTTCGTGGCCGTGATGGCCTGGTGCGAGGTGTCTTCGCACACCACGTGGCAGCGGCCGCACTGGATGCACAAGTCTTGATCGATGCGGGCCTTCTCGATGTGGTTCAGGTTCAGCTGGTTCCAGTCGACGATGCTCGGCACCGCGCGGCCGCGGAAGTCGTCGATGCTTTCGAAGCCTTTCCCGTCCATGTAGTTCGCGAGGCCGCTGCACATGTCCTGCACGATCTTGAAGCCGTAGGTCATCGCCGCCGTGCACACCTGCACGTTGCCGCAGCCGAGTGCGATGAACTCGGCCGCGTCGCGCCAGGTGGTCACCCCGCCGATGCCCGAGATCGGCAGGTTCTTCATCGCAGCCGTGCGTGCGATCTCGGCCACCATGGCCTGCGCGATGGGTTTCACCGCCGGCCCGCAGTAGCCGCCGTGCGAGCCGGTGCCGCCGGTGTTGGGGGTGATGAGCAGCGAGTCGAGGTCGACGCCCATCACCGAGTTGATGGTGTTGATGAGCGACACCGCGTCGGCGCCACCGCGGTGCGCGGCGAGCGCCGGCGGCTTGATGTCGGCGATGTTCGGCGTGAGCTTCACGATGACGGGAAGCTTGCTGTACTGCTTGCACCAGCGCGTCACCATCTCGATGTATTCCGGCACCTGTCCCACGGCCGAGCCCATGCCGCGTTCGCTCATGCCGTGCGGGCAGCCGAAGTTGAGCTCGATGCCGTCGCAGCCGGTGTCTTCGACGCGCGGCAGGATCGCGCGCCAAGCGGCTTCGTCGCACGGCACCATGATCGACACCACCATCGCCCGGTCCGGCCACACGCGCTTCACACGCGCGATCTCGTCGAGGTTGGTCTGCAGCGGCCGGTCGGTGATGAGCTCGATGTTGTTGAAGCCGATGAGCCGCCGGTCGGCCGAGTACAGCGCGCCGTAGCGCGGGCCGTTCACGTTGACGACCGGCGGGCCTTCTTCGCCGAGCGTTTTCCAGACCACGCCGCCCCAGCCGGCCTCGAACGCGCGGGTCACGTTCACTTCCTTGTCGGTGGGCGGCGCGGAGGCGAGCCAGAACGGGTTCGGGCTGGTGATGCCGGCGAAGGTGGTAGTCAGGTTGGCCATGCGGGTCTCGTCGGGTCAGGCGCTAAGTTTTAGGCGGTAAGGTCACGCACGCGCGTCAGCGGGCGGGCCGCAGCGGGCAGCAGCGCGTTGTGAATGGAGTTGGCGGCGATTCGGCCGTGGTCAACGGCTTCGACCGTCAGGTCGCGCCCGCCGAACGTGCAGTCGCCGCCGGCCCATACCTTGGGCAGCGAGGTGCGGCCCTCTTCGTTCACGTCGATGCGACCGGCGCGCAGCTTCACTGCGGCGAGGCCCGCATCAGCCAGCACCAGCGTCTGACCGATGGCCTTGAGCACCGTGTCGGCCGCCAGCGACCAGTGCTCGCCGGTCTCTTGCAAACGGCCATCGACCTCGGCCACTTTCGAGAAGGTCGCGAAGGTCACCGCGCCGGTGTTCGCAGTCAAGCTCTTAATCACGCTCCAGGTGCGGATCGACACGCCGTTCAACTGCGCCCACTCGCGTTCGTGCGCCGATGCGGGCATGCGCTGCTCGTCGCGCCGGTACACGATCGTCACTTCTTCCGCGCCGAGCTTCTTCGACTGCACCGCCGCATCCACCGCCGTCATGCCGCCGCCGAGCACGACCACGCGCTTGCCCACCGGCACCGCGCTGTAGTCGCTGGCCTGCCGCAGGCCGGCGATGAAGTCGACCGCATTGCCTACACCACCGACTTGTTCATCGGCGATGCCCAGCGCGTTCACGCCGCCCAGGCCCATGCCGAGGAACACCGCATCGAAGCTGTCGGTGAGTGCCGCGAGCGTGATGTGCTCACCAAGCGCTTGGCCGTAGCGCACCTCGATGCCGCCGATGGCGAGCAGCCACGCGATCTCTTTCTGCGCGAAGCCGTCGGTCGTCTTATAGGTGGCCAGGCCGTACTCGTTCAGGCCACCGGGTTTCGGCCTGGCCTCGAACACCACCATGTCGTGGCCCAGCACTGCCAGCCGGTGCGCGCACGCCAGGCCCGCCGGCCCGGCACCGACCACGGCAATGCGCTTGCCGGTGCTCGCCGCGCGCGTGAACAGCGGCGAGTCATCACGCTCGGGCGCCGCGAAGTACGCATCGGTCGCGTGCCGCTGCAACAGGCCGATCTCGACCGGCTTGTCTTCGTTCGTGTTGCGCACGCAGGCCTGCTCGCACAGCACCTCGGTCGGGCACACGCGTGCGCACATGCCGCCGAAGATGTTGGCATCGAGAATGGCTTGCGCCGCGCCGCGCTCGTTGCCTTCACCGATGCGGCGAATGAACGACGGGATGTCGATGCCGGTGGGGCAGGCCGCCACGCACGGCGCGTCGAAGCAGTAGTAGCACCGCTCGGCCTCGATCAGCACCTGCACGCTGGTGAGTGGCGGGTGCGCGTCGCTGAAGTTGTCGGCGTATTGGCAGGCGCTCAAGCGGCCGGGCTGGATGTTGGGTTGCGGCATGGTGGCATTCGGTCCAAAGTTAATGACCTGTCCTTCCATCAGCCCCGCACCACCGCCTGCGGCACGTGCGCCGCAGCCTGGCGCTTGAGTGCGTCGAACATCGGCGCGAAGGCCGGGCGGTTGATGTAGCGGCCGGCGCCGCGCACGGTGCGCAATTCGCCGTTCATCCAGACGATGTCGCCTTGCGAGAGCGTCACCATCGGCAGCCCCATCACCTTGCGACCTTCGAACACGTTGTAGCCGACCTTGCTGATGCTGTCTGCTGTGGTGATGGTCTTGGTGGCGGTCGGGTCCCACACCACCAGGTCGGCGTCGCTGCCCGGCGCAATGGCGCCTTTGCGTGGGTAGAGGTTGAAGATCTGCGCCGCGTTGGTGGACGTGACGCGCACGAACTCGTTCGGCGTGAGCCGGCCGGTGTTCACGCCTGCGTCCCACAGCACCGACATGCGGTCTTCCACGCCGGCGCAGCCGTTCGGGATCTTGCTGAAGTCGCCCTTGCCCATGCCCTTCTGGTCGCCGCAGAAGGCGCAGTGGTCGGTCGCGGTGGTGTGCAGGTGGCCGGCGGCGAGCGCGCCCCACAGCGCATCTTGATGATGCTTGGCGCGGAATGGTGGGCTCATCACGTGGGCGGCAGCGATGTTCCAGTCGGGGTGGCGGTAGACCGATTCGTCGATGGTCAAGTGCCCCGCAAGCGCTTCGCCATACACGCGCTGGCCCTTGCTGCGCGCGCGGATGATCGCGTTCACCGAATCGGCACAACTCACGTGCACGATGTAGAGCGGCGTGCCCAGCACCTCGGCGATGCGGATGGCGCGCTCGGCGGCCTCGGCCTCCACCGCCGGCGGGCGCGACATCGGGTGGCCTTCGGGCCCGGTGATGCCCGCCGCCACCAGCTTCTTCTGAAGCTGGAACACGAGCTCGCCGTTCTCGGCGTGCACGGTGGGCAACGCTCCCAATTCCAACGCGCGGCTGAAGCTGTTCACCAGCACCTCGTCGTCGGCCATGATGGCGTTCTTGTAGGCCATGAAGTGCTTGAAGCTGTTGACGCCGTGCTCGCGCACGAGCGTGCCCATGTCCGCGTGCACCGAGTCGCTCCACCACGTCACGGCCACGTGGAAGCTGTAGTCGGCGGCCGACTTCTCGGCCCAGCCGCGCCAGTTGTTGAACGCCTCCATCAACGGCTGCTTCGGGTCGGGGATGACGAAGTCGATGATCATCGTCGTGCCGCCCGACACACCGGCCGAGGTGCCGGTGTAGAAGTCGTCCTTCGTGACGGTACCCATGAAGGGCAGCTCCATGTGCGTGTGCGGGTCGATGCCGCCGGGCATCACGAGTGCGCCACCGGCATCGACGATCGTTGTGCCTGCAGGCGCCTGCAGGCCGGGGCCGACGGCGATGATCTTGCCGGCGTCGGTGAGGACGTCGGCCTTGATGCTGCTCTCGGCATTGATGACGGTGCCGCCGCGGATAAGTACTGCGCTCATGTTCGTCACTCCAGTTCAGGCCACGGCCACGGTTTCATTGCTCTTGAACACCTCGGGCAACTCGTTCGCCTTGGCGAGCATGGCCCGCAGCAGCACGTTGCCCCCGGCGGCGATCCACTCCGGCTTGGCGTCTTCGATCTCGTTGTGGCTGATGCCGCCGATGCAGGGCACGAAGATCATCGCGGTGGGCGTGACCTTGCTCATGTAGCAGGCGTCGTGCCCCGCGCCCGAGACGATGTTGCGGGCGGTATAGCCCAGCGCCTGCGCGCCCTCGCGCACCATCTGCACGCAGCTCTCGTCGAAGTGCACGCAGTCGTACTGGAAGATCTGCTTCAGCTCATGCTCCAACTTTCCCTCCGCCGCAATCTTCGCAACGCCGGCCTTGAGTTCGTCGTCCATCTTCGACAATTCGGCGTTGTCGGGGCAGCGGAAGTCCACCGTCAGGAACACCTTGCCCGGGATCACGTTGCGCGAATTCGGGTAGCTGTTGATCATGCCGACGGTCGACACAGCCACCGGCGCGTGCGCCAGGCCGATCTCGTTGACGAGCTGGATCACCTTGGCGGCGCCGAGCAGCGCGTCGCGCCGCGCACCCATCGGCGTCGGCCCGGCGTGCGACTCCTGGCCCGTGAGCACCAGCTCGTACCAGCGCTGGCCCTGCGCATCGGTGACGACACCGATGGTCTGGCCCTCGGCCTCCAGGATCGGGCCTTGTTCGATGTGGGTCTCGAAGAACGCATGAACCGGCCGGCCGCCCACCGGCTCGGTGCCCGCGTAGCCGATGCGTTTCAACTCTTCCCCCATCGTCTTGCCATCGGCGTCGGCTCGGCTCAGGCCGTAGTCGAGCGTGAACACCCCGGCATACACGCCCGAAGCCACCATCGCCGGCGCGAAGCGCGAGCCTTCTTCGTTGGTCCACACCGAGGCCTCGACCGGCCGCTCGGTCTCGATGCCCAGATCGTTCAGCGTGCGGATGACTTCGAGCCCCGCAAGCACCCCGTACACACCGTCGAAGCGCCCGCCGGTGGGCTGGCTGTCGAGGTGGCTGCCGGTGCCCACCGGCGCCAGGTTGTTGTTGCGGCCCGGGCGGCGCGCGAAGATGTTGCCCATGGCGTCGACCTTGATGGTGCAGCCGGCCTCTAGGCACCACTGCACGAACAGGTCACGGCCTTGCTTGTCGAGGTCGGTCAGCGCCAGGCGGCACACGCCGCCCTTCTTTGTGGCGCCGATCTTGGCCATCTCCATCAGGCTGCCCCACAAGCGGTCAGCGTTGATCTTCAGTTCCGTCATGGTGTGCTCCTGCGTGGTTCACTGAACCCGGGTTATGCACCGGGAAGCAGCGTACGTCTACCCGTGCACGCCAGCATGCAACCCGCGTGCCAGTTTGACCATATGGACAAACACCAGTTTCCGCGCGCGGCTGTGGGAGACTTGAACGACCGACGCCCTGGAAACGAGCTGCACGTGGTGACCCACAAGAAGAAGGCCGCACCGGTCGCGGACAAGCGCAGCGCCGTGCTCCAGGCCGCGCTCGGCCTGTTCTCGCGCTACGGGCTGCACGGCACCAGCGTGGACCAGGTGGCGGCGCGCGCCGGCGTGTCGAAAAGCAACCTGCTGTACTACTTTGCGAACAAGGAGGAACTGTACGTCTGCGTGCTGCGCGACCTGCTCGACGCCTGGCTCGCGCCGCTGCGCGCGTTCAGCGCCGAGCAGGACCCGCAGCAGGTGATTGCGGACTACATCCGCCGCAAGCTCGAAGTGTCGCGCGACAACCCGGACGCATCACGCCTGTTCTGCCTCGAGATCATCCAGGGCGCGCCCTTGCTGCGCGACGAACTCGACCGCGAACTGCACGAGTTGGTGATCGAAAAGTCTGCCGTGATCCAGGCCTGGGTCGACGCCGGCCGTCTGGCGCCGGTCGACCCCACGCACCTGCTGTTCATGCTCTGGGCCACGACCCAGCATTACGCCGACTTTGCGGTGCAGGTACAGGCGTTGACCGGGCAGACGCTGGCGAACCCGGAGTTCTTCGAGCGCACGGTGGCGAGCGTGCAGGCGGTGGTGTTGCGGGGGGCCGGGGTGCGGTAGGCCGCGACGTTCGCGACAGGCACGACAGCCGCAGCAGGCCTGCCATCGGTGGGGAAACTCACAACCCCGCGCATTTCTTGCTCAACTCAACCCGACTTCGACCGAAAGACCCTGCAGTGGGGGCTGCCGAGCAGTGTCCGCAGAGGCGCGCATTTCTTACCAAAAGGCAGTAATTCCATGGCGACCGACATCTTGCGCAGCCCGCTGCGCCAACCCCACCCGGCCCAGCCGGCCCCGAGGGATCCAGGTTTCTTCGCGCATCACGGGCCATGGGCGCCGGGCGTGCGCTTGTTCCGAAGCCTGAGCTTTCGCGCCAAGGCGCTGATCGTCTCGGCAATATTCATGCTGCCAGTGGTTGTCCTGACCTGGACTTTTCTCAAGGACAAGGCCGATGCCCTGGAGTTCTCGACGAAGGAACGCACAGGGGTCGCGTACGTTCGCGAAGCCATCCCGCTGGTCCGGCTCGGCCAGACCTATCGCCTTTACTCTCTCCAGATGCGGGCCAAGGGCGAAGCCATGCCCGAGGTGGCCGAAGCCCGCAAGGCGCGCGATGCACAGATGCAGAAGCTCGAAGCTGCGGAAGCGGCCTTCGGGGGCGATCTCGGGACGGCGAAAGCCCTGGCCGCCGTCAAGGCCGCAGCGGAGGCCGCCACCCGTGCCGGTTCGGACAACCTGTTCGCCGCGCACTCGGCGTACATCGACGCTGTGGTCTCGCTGATCGGCCAGGCCAGAGATGGCTCCAACCTGACTCTGGACCCCGACCTCGACACCTACTACCTGATGGACGCGTCGCTCGGTGCCGTGCCGGTGCTGGTGGAGGGAGCAGCCAAGTTGCGCGGGGTCTCGGCGGCGGTTGCCACCTCGGGCAAGGCCGCCGGTGACGCGGAGCAACGTGTGATCGTGACGTCTGCGGTCACCACCGAACTGTTCGAAGGCCGGGTCGCCACGGCGCTCGAGAAGGTGTACAGCCTTCACGCCGGCTACAAGGCTGACTTCAAGGCCGACGACCTGTTGCCCGCGCTGCACAGCTTTCGCGACATGGCGGTTTCCGGCAAGGGCGACAGCGCGACCCTCATCAAGAAGGGCACCGCCGTTGTCGACGGACTGAGTGCACTGCAGGGCAAGATGATCGACCGGCTCGACGAGTTGCTCCAGGCCCGCGTGGACGGCATGAAGAGCCAGCGGCTGCTGACGATGACGGCGGTTTCGCTCGCCCTTCTCCTGGGTGCCTACCTCTTCTATTCCTTCTACCTCGTCACCCAGGGCGGGCTCAACGAGGTCAAGCGCCACCTGGTGGCCATGACCGGCGGCGACCTGACGACGCACCCCAACCCGTGGGGGAAGGACGAAGCGGCCGCTCTCATGATCTCGTTGCATGACATGCAGGCATCGCTGCGAAACATCGTGTCGCGCGTGCGCGGCTCGTCTGAATCGATCGTTCACGCGAGCAGTGAAATTGCGTCGGCATCCATGGATTTGTCCACGCGAACCGAACAGACCGCAGCCAACCTTGAAGAGAGCGCTTCCTCGATGGAAGAGATCTCGTCGACGGTCAAGCACACGGCGGACAACGTCCGGGAGGCCGCGCAAGTCGCAGCCGGCAATTCCGAGTCGGCCGAGCGTGGCGGCATCGTGATCGCCGCAGTCGTCAGCACCATGCAGGACATCAACACGTCGTCGAAAATGATTGGCGAGATCATCGGCACGATCGACAGCATCGCCTTCCAGACCAACATCCTGGCGCTGAATGCCGCGGTGGAGGCGGCGCGTGCCGGTGAACAGGGCCGCGGGTTTGCCGTGGTGGCCAGCGAAGTACGGAGCCTGGCGCAACGAAGCGCGCAAGCCGCTCGCGAGATCAAGACGCTCATCACATCGAGCGTCGAGAAAGTCGAGGCCGGCACCAAGGTCGTTCGCGGCGCTGGCGACACGATGCAGGAACTCGTGGCGAACGCCCGCCGCATGAACGACTTGCTCTCAGAGATCTCCACGGCCGCGTCAGAGCAAAGCAATGGGGTCTCGCTGGTGGGTTCGGCCGTCAGCGAGCTGGACCGAATGACGCAGCAAAACGCGGCGCTGGTGGAGCAGACCGCTGCAGCGGCCTCCGCCCTGAAGGATCAGGCGCTCGGGCTGGCCAGTGAAGTCGACAAGTTCAGGCTTCCCGCGCAAGGTTGACAGCGAGAGCGGGGCCGCGTCAGCGGGTGATGATGTCCCGGTACATCGGCGCGAGCCGCGCCAGCAGCTTGTTCTGAACGGGGAACGGAATGGCCAGTTCGTCCATGCTGGCCTGAGGCAACTCGACCTGGCGGAAGCTGTCGGCCTTCGAGATGTTCAGGTCCGCGTGGGATGCTTTCATCGTGTCGCCGTCATAGACGCACGGGCCCGCAAGCACCTGGCAGAGCTGATCGCCGAGTTGCGCTTTCAGCCGAGGCAGCTTCGTCTTCTCGAAGTAGTGGCCGATGCGCGCATCCGCCCGCATCTTGTCGACGAACATGCTCGCCAGTTTGGACAGGCCGTCCTTGCCACCGAAGGCGCTCAGCAGTTCGGGGTCGGCTGCAAAGTAGGGCACCAGGGGCGCGGACGCTGCGCTTCCCGGCAGCGAAGCCACAGCGGGTGCGGCGGGCGCCGCGCCCTGCGCAGCGGCCGGAGCCATCGGCGACAGGCAAAGGGCGGCCGCACTCGCCGGCGCGATCAGCGTGGTCTGGCGGGTGATGGATGCGTCGGGCATGGTGGGCTCTTTCATGGCGCGAATGCGGCGGACGATCAGACGATTGTCTGGCCCGCCCGCCCGTGGCGATCAGCCCAAAAGCCGGCGTTGCAAGTGCCAGTTCGGGCCCGTCGCCGCGACCGCCTGGCGCTCACCGCGCCCCCTGCCCAACGTCAGTGTGCGGCGTTCGCGGCCGACGACATGCCGCCGCGCCAGGTTCTTAAGCACCGGCACCAGGGTCCAGTGCGTCGAGCTTGCCCACTGCCGCACCGATCATCTGGATCAGCCTCTGGCCCTGGTGGACCATGTCGCCCTTGAAGGGGGGCTTGAGCGCTGGGTCGGCTTCGAACAGGTTGGCGTAGAACAGCGCGGCCACCTGTGGCGCGATGCCCTCCACCATCTTCCATGTTGCTTGAACGTCGTTGACGGTTTGGCGTTGCACGGCATCTTCCTTTGCGAGTCAGTTCTGCTGCGGGTGCGCCACGATGACGCTGGTGCGGCCGGTGGTGTCGAAGACCTCGAGCGTCGCGGCCACGCCTTCACAGGGCCGGTCGGCGGGCGGGTTGCCGGGCACCAGCACGAAGGTGGTGGCTTCGATCAGCTTGGTGCCGTCGCTGTCGAGGAAATTGCTGGTCACGTTGCACGCGCGGGCCAGCGCCCGGCGCGCCGTCGCAGTGGCGTTCGGCACGTTCCGGCTCGCGCAGCCTGGGCTTGTGCGTCGTGGCCGAAGGGGCGGAGACAAATAAGCAACTGGCCGTCCTGAAGGCGCAGGGCCGCGACGAAGTGCAGGGTTACCTGCTCGGCCGCCCGATGGTGCCCGGCCTGCTGGCGGCCGAGCCCGCCGGCTTGGCAGCTCAGCAGCTCAGTAGCTCAGCAGCTCAGTAGCTCAGCTCGAGCAGGATCACGGCATTGTCGGCTGCCGGCCAGGCGATACCGGCAATGCGCTCGTTATTGAACTCGCCGACCACGCTGCGCCCGGGCGCGTCAAAGAGTTTGAGCTTGGCCACCGACACGCCGGCCGTGCCGGGTGGAATGCCTGCGGGCGGGCCCGTGCCGTCGAGCACGATGCGGTCGCGCGGCACACCGAAGTAGCCGCGCGGGCGCGTCAAGGTGACGACGGCGGAGGCTGCCTTGTCGGCGTCGAGCAAGCGCTCGGCGCGCAGGTTCACGAGGGTCGAAGAGCGTGCGAACGGCGAGCGGTAGAGGTGCGTCGTCGCGTAGCCTGCGGCGGTGATCGTGAACTCGAGCGTGGCCTGCGCACGGGTTTCGAGCGGGCCCCACGACCCATCGGCGCCGACGACCTTGCGGTGCAGGGGCGCACCGCGCCGCACACCGGTCTGCGGGTCAGTCTCGAACACCTCGACCACGCTGCCTGCGAGCGGCAGGTTGCTCGGCGCGGTGCCCGCCGTGTTGGCCACACCGTAGCCGCTGACCTTGCCGTCGAGCACCACGCGTGCCTCGGAGGTGATGCCCGCTGCGGCCGGCGCCCGACCGGTGATGAAGCGGTGCATCGCCTCGAACGCCGGCGCGCCGAACGCGGTTTCGCGGTGGTCGATGCCGTTGATCACCACGTCCTGCGCGCCCTTCAGCGCCGGGCCGTCGAAGCCGACGTGGGTGGGCATGCCCTTCGCGCCGATCCACACGCCGTCGGGCTGCGCGAACTTGTCGTTGTTGTCGGAGCGGATCGTCAGCCACGTCACGCCCGGTGTGACCTCGTTGCCGTTCGCTCCCTTGGGCGCGTTCAGCGCCTGCAGGAACGCGCCCGCACCGTTGAACTCGCTGCCGGGCCGGTTGTTCGCATCGGCCCACACGCCGTGGTTGGGCACGCCGCACAGGATGGCGTGCGACACAGTGGCCGCACCACCGCCGTTCTGGATGTAGTTGCGCACTGCATAGCCGCCGCGCGAGTTGGCGACGAGCACCACGCGGCTCGCGCCGGTGGCGCGCAACACCCGGTCGACCTCGGCGGCGAGGAACTGCATGTTCTCGAGCGTGCTGCTGCGGCCCTCCTGCGGCTTGTCATCGTCGTCGCGCGAGAGCGGGTAGGGCATGTCCACCGCATGCAGCCGCGCGCGCGGCCAGCCGTTCGACTCGAAGCGCCACAGCGTGGTCAGCCACAGACCGGCGGTGTCGCCGTTGCCGTGCATGAAGACGATGGGCGGCGCGCTGCTCATGGGCGGGCTCGTCGGGTTGGCAGCGCAGGCCACGAGCACCGGTGTTAGCACGGGAACAGAGGCGGCGGCAAGCACCAGGTTGCGGCGGGTCAGGTCGGGTGTCATGGCGGCTTCTTCAGGCGGTGGTGCCGAACGCTTTGGACCAGCCGGCGAGGTCTTGGGCAATGCCCGCGTGCAGCGCGTCGAGGATGCGCTGGTGCAGCAGCGCCTTGGTGGCGGCGAACGCGCCGGCGTGGAGCTTCTGGAGGCGCACCGCCTCGGCGCGTGCCGCTTCAGCCAACGCGGCCGGCGCGGCGAGACTGTCGAAGAAGCCGGCGGTCAGTGCCTGCTGCGGCGCATGCGGCGTGGCCAGCAGCAACGCGCGATTCAGATGCTCCGGTGCGAGCCGGTGGCGCGACACCTCGATGGCGAAGCGCGGAAGCACCATGCCGTTCTGAACTTCGTTGATGTGGGTGCGCGCGCCCTCGTCGATGCCGATGCGCACGTCGGCGCACAGCATCAGGAACACGCCCATCGCCACCGCATGGCCGGAGCACGCGGCCACCACCGGCAGCGGGTGCGCGAGCACGCGCTCGGTCAGCCGCGCGCCGGCCGTGAGCATGGCCAGAAGCTCCTGCTTGTCGCGCTGGAACACGCTCAGATCGAAGCCGCCCGAGAACATGCGCTCGCGCCCGGTGAGCACCAGCACCGCCTTGTCGGCAAGCGTCTGGTCGAGCGCCGCGTCGAGCGCCTTCAGCATGCGCACGCTCATCACGTTGGCCTTGCCGTCGTCCATCGTCACGGTGGCGATGCCGTCTTCCAGTTCGTAGCGGATCAGGTCGGCCATGGCGTGTGCCTTCGTGGGTGTGTTCGGGTGTGATCAGAGGTCGGCCGGGGTCGGCAGGTCGGGCAAGCCCTGCAAGGCGTCGCCGCGCAGGGCCGTGGCCGCACGCACCGCGCGCACGATGGCGGTGGCCATCGCGTCGGCGGCGAGTGCGCCGATGAGCGTGACGTGCGCTGTGGTGCCGCCGACCCCGCTGCCGCCGGTCGCCAGCGCGAACACGGTGTCGCCATCGCTGGCCGTGTGCACCGGGTTGATCGCGCGTGCGAAACCGTCGTGCGCCATCTGCGCAACCTTGCTCGCCTGCGCCTTGGTCAACACCGCGTCGGTCGCGATCACGCCGAGCGTAGTGGCCTGGCCGGGTTGCAGCGCGGCGGGCAGCTCGCCGCGCCGCAGGGCCGCCATGGTGCCGAGCAGCGCGCGGCCGTCGGCCGTGCGCGCACCGGCGATCGGTTGGCCCGAGGCGGGGTCGATCACGTCGCCGATGGCGTTGACCGCCACGAGCGCCGCAACGGTGATGCCGCCCGACTTGAAGGACGCGCTGCCGACGCCACCGCGCATCGCGCGCCCGATGCCGAACAGCTTGCCGACCGAGGCCCCCGCGCCCGCGCCGACATTGCCTTGCGCCACCGGCTGCGCCGACGCAGCCATGCACGCGGCAAAGCCCGAGGCCGCGTCGGGCCGCACCGACGCATCGCCCACCCACAGGTCAAACAGGATCGCGGCCGGGACGATCGGCACGCGGGCAGGGCCCACCTCGATGCCGATGCCGCGTTCGTCGAGCCAGCGCATCACGCCGCCGGCCGCATCGAGCCCAAACGCGCTGCCGCCGGCGAGCAGCACAGCGTGGACCTGCGTGACGCTGTTCAGGGGCGAGAGCAGCTCGGTCTCGCGCGTGCCGGGCGCCGCGCCGCGCACGTCGACGCCGCCGACCGTACCGTCGGGCAGCAGCACCACGGTGCAGCCAGTGGGCCGGCGCGTGTCGGTGAAATGGCCGACGCGCACACCGGGCACGTCGGTGAGCGAGCCCGCGCCTGCGCTCGCTGCAGGTGCCACATGCTGCAAGGGCGCCGCATCGTTCAGGCGAACACCCCGGCCGTGGCCTGCATGCGCACGGACACCTCGCCGAGCTGGTGCAGCGTGTCGCCGTAGGTCATCTCCATGACGGTCAGGCGCTTGAAGTAGTGGCTCGCGACGTACTCGTCGGTCATGGCGATGCCGCCGTGCAGCTGCACGCACTGCTGGCCGACGAAGCGCATCGATTGGCCGAGCTGCATCTTGGCCTGCGCCATCGCGCGGCGCCGGGCGGGGGCGGCCTCGCCGAGCTTGAGCGTGGCGAAGTAGCTCATCGAGCGCCCCAGTTCGAGCTGCATCTTCACGTCGGCGATGCGGTGGCGCAGCGCCTGGAAGCTGGCGATGGTCACGCCGAATTGCTTGCGCGTGTTCATGTACTCGACCGTGATCGCGACCAGCTTGTCCATGGCACCCACGGCCTCGGCGCAGAGCGCTGCGATGCCGATGTCGAGCGCATGCTCGAGCGATGCGAACGCCTCGCCCGCAGGCAGCAGTTCGACGGCGGTGGCATTGGCCAGTGTCAACTCGGCCGCGCAGGCGCCGTCCTGCGTGCCGTAGCCGCGCACGGTGACACCCGCTTCACCCTTGGAGACAAGGAACAGCGCGATGCCCGATGCATCGTCGACCGCACCGCTCACGCGCGCCGGCACGATGAAGGCGCCCGCATGCGCACCGGCTGGCACCATGGTCTTCACGCCGTTCAGCTGCCAGTTGCCGGCCACCTTCACGGCACTGGTCTCCACGTGCGCGAGCCGGTAGCGCGCGCTGCGCTCCTGGTGCGCCAGCACGACGCGCTCGCCGCCCTCGGCAATGCCCTGCAACCACAGTGCGGCAGAGGGTGCATTCCCGGCAATGAGCAGGCTCGTGGCCACCAGCGACACGGCTGCGAACGGCTCGGCCACGATGCCTCGCCCCAGCTCTTCCATCACCACCATCGCATCGACCGGGCCGAAGCCCATTCCGCCTTGCGCCTCGGGCACGGCCAGCCCGGTCAGGCCGAGATCGGCCAGGCCTTGCCAGGCCTGCGCCGAGAAGCCGCCGTTGCGTACAGTCTCGCGGCGCTTTTCGAACGTGTAGTCTTTCTCGACCCATTTGCGCACGCTGTCGCGCAACATTTCCTGGTCGTCGTTGAAGTCGAAATCCATGTCGCTGTCCCTCTGAGTTGACGCACTCGTCTGTCTGGCTGGAACCCCTTCCGTCCGGGAGGGAAGGGAGCAATCCTGTCGTCTGCGCTTGCGCAGACGGTTCGAGGCGCTAGCCGAGAACCGTTTGGGCAACGATGTTCCGCTGCACCTCGTTAGAACCACCGTAGATCGTCGTCTTGCGGTAGTTGAAATACGTGCCGGCGAGCGGCGCCACGTGGGCTGCTGCGGCGAAGTCGCCTTGCCAGCCGGCTTCCATCGCGTCCTTGATCAAGGGCACGCTGGCCGGGCCGCCGGCGAGCATCATCAACTCGGTGTAGCGCTGCTGGATCTCGCTGCCGCGGATCTTCAGCAGGCCCGCCACGTCGAGGCTGTTCTTGCCGTTCTTCGCGGCCGCCAGCACGCGCAGCACCATCATCTCCAGTGCCACCAGGTCGACCTCGACCTTGGCGATCTCGTCGCGAAAGCGCGGGTCGTCGTACACACCCTCGGCTTGCGCCACGCGCTTCAGGCGTTCGAGTTCGCGCTTGCCGCGGTTCACATCGGCGATGTTGGTGCGCTCGTGGGCGAGCAGGTGCTTGGCGTAGGTCCAGCCCTTGTTCTCTTCGCCGATGAGCTGGTCGGCCGGCACCTCGACGTTGTCGAACCACACTTCGTTGACTTCGGGCTCGCCGTCGAGCAGCACGATCGGCCGCACGCTCACGCCGGGGCTCTTCATGTCGATCAGCAGGAAGCTGATGCCGGTCTGCGGCTTGCCTTCGTTGTTGGTGCGTACCAGGCAGAAGATCCAGTCGCCGTGCTGGCCGAGCGTGGTCCAGGTCTTCTGGCCGTTGACCAGGTAGTAGTCGCCCTTGCGTTCGGCCTTGCACTTGAGCGAGGCAAGGTCGGAGCCCGAGCCCGGCTCGCTGTAGCCCTGGCTCCACCACACCTCGCCGCTCATGATGCCGGGCAGGAAACGCTGCTGCTGCTCGGGCGTGCCGAACGCCATGATCACAGGCGCCACCATCACCGGCCCGAACGGCACCACGCGCGGCGCGCCGGCGAGCGCGCATTCCTCTTCGAACAGGTGCTGCTGGATGCTGTTCCAGCCCGGCCCGCCGAACTTCTGGGGCCAGCCCCAGCCGAGCCAGCCTTCCTTGCCGAGGATGCGGGCCCAGGCCTGCATATCGGCCTTGGTCAGGCGCAGCGCGTTGTGCACCTTGTGGCTGATCTCGGTCGGCAGGCTCTTCGCGACCCAGGCGCGAATCTGCGCTCGGAAGGCTTGTTCTTCGGGGGTGAAATTCAGGTCCATCGCATCGGTCTCCATCGTGCATCGGGCATCAAGCCGTCTTTTAGCACGGTCGTGCGTTTTTGAAGTCGCTGGGGTGACAAGCTGCTCGCGAACCTCCGGTCTCAAAAGCGGCGGCTCAAGGTCATCAGGTCGTTTTCGCGCTTCATCTGGAATCGGCTGAGGAAGCTGTTGCCCAGCAGCACGTAGGGCATGGCCTGCGGCGTGACGAGGGCCTCGACGTTGTAGACCGTGACCTCGCCGACGCGTACCGAGGCCAGCGTGATCACGTAGGCCGCCACCGCGCCGTTGGCGGTGCCCGCCATGCCGCGCTGGCCCTTGCGGTAGTCGATGCCCAGCAACTCGGCCTCGGCAGCGCCGATGCCGACCAGGCTGGCGCCGGTGTCCACCATGAAGCGCACGGCGCGGCCGTTGATCGCGCCCGCTGCCACGAAGTGCCCGCCGCTGCCGGCAGACAACACGATCTGCGAGGCGCCGCCATCGGCCGCCGCGTTACCGATGCTGACCTGCGCGCCGCCCAGCAGCAGCGTCGCACGTTTGCCCTTGACCTCGACGATGGCGTCGCTGCCGGTCACGGCCACGAGCTTCACGCCCTTCACCGTGTCGCCCACGGCCACGGTGCGCGGTGCACCGTCGATCATCAACAGCGCCTTGCCCGTGAACGCGCCGCTCATCGAGACGGTTTGCGCGGCGGCCGGGGCACTGGCGAGCAGCACGCAGGCGAGCGCGACGGTGGGCGCGAAGTTGAGCGGAAAGGTCAGCACAAACAGCCCGCGCATCGCGCTCAGTCGCGGAAGTTGTTGAACGACAGCGGCGCGTCGGGGATTTCCTTGCGCACCAGCGCCATGGCGGCCTGCAGGTCGTCGCGCTTCGTGCCGGTCACGCGGACCGTGTCGCCCTGGATCGCGGCCTGCACCTTGATCTTGCTTTGCTTGACGACGTTCTGGATCTTCTTCGCGGTGTCGGAGTCGATGCCGTTCTTCACCACGATGAGCTGCTTGACCTTGTCGCCGCCGATCTTCTCGATCTTGGCGCTGCGGTCGAGGAAGCGGATGTCGACCCCGCGCTTGGTGAGCTTGGCGATCAGCATGTCCATGACCTGGCCGATCTGGAAGTCGCTGTCGGCCCAGACGGTGATCTCTTTTTCCTTCAACTCGGCTTTCGCCGACGAGCCCTTGAAGTCGAAGCGGGTGCCGATTTCCTTGGCGGTCTGGTCGATGGCGTTGCGCAGTTCAACGAGGTTGGGTTCGAGCACGGTGTCGAAGCTGGGCATGGTGTCGTCCTGTTGACGCATGAAAAGGTTGAAAATTGTCCCATGCAAATCGAGTCGGGCGTGAGCCTCAAGCCGTTCAACACCTTCCACCTGCCGGCGGTGGCGCACACGCTCGTGCGCATCGCGAGCGATGCCGACGTGACCCGGGTGGTCGACCACCCGAAGCTCGGCCGCGCGCCGAAGTTCGTGCTGGGCGGCGGCAGCAACATCATCCTCACGCGCGACATGCCCCAGGTGGTGCTGAAGATCGAGGTGCCGGGCATGCGGCTCGTGGAAGAACGCGCCGACGCCTGGGTCGTCGAGGCCGGCGCCGGCGTGGGCTGGCACGAGTTCGTGGCGTACACGCTCGCGAACGGCTGGCCTGGTCTCGAGAACCTGGCGCTCATTCCGGGCACCGTGGGGGCGGCGCCGGTGCAGAACATCGGCGCCTACGGCGTCGAGCTGAAAGACCGCTTCGACTCGCTCGACGCCGTTGACCTGGTCACCGGCCGCAGCGTGACGCTGCACGCGGGCGTGTGCGCCTTCGGCTACCGCGACAGCGTGTTCAAGCACTTGCTGGCCGGGCGCAGCGTGATCACGCGGGTGCGCTTTCGCCTGCCCAAGCCGTGGCAGCCGGTGCTCGGCTACCTGGAACTCGAACGTCGCATGGCAGAGACCGGCATCACCGCGCCGAGCGCGCAGCAGGTGTTCGACTGGGTCTGCGCGATCCGCCGCGCCAAGCTGCCGGACCCGGCGCAGATCGGCAATGCCGGCAGCTTCTTCAAGAACCCGGTGGTGACCATCGAGCAGTGCCGCGACATCATCGGCCGCGACCCCGAGATCGTGCACTACCCGCTGCCCGACGGCAGCGTGAAGCTCGCGGCGGGCTGGATGATCGATGCCTGCGGCTGGAAGGGCAAGACCGTGGGCAACGCCGGCGTCTACGAGAAGCAGGCGCTGGTGCTGGTGAACCGCGGCGGCGCCATCGGCTCCGAGGTGATGCTGCTCGCACGCGCGATCCAGGAAAGCGTGTACGGGCGCTTCGGCATCCGGCTCGAGTCGGAGCCGGTCGTGGTGTAGCGCGGGTTGCCGGGCGGCGCAGGCGCCGAGCCAACTGCACGCAGTAGGGTTTCGCTTTTCATCGCAGAAGAACGGTCGCCACTGCCGATAGCGCCTCGACGCGTCGCCACTGCATGTATGTATCGAGCGTCGCGGCCGGCGGCACCCGTCGGGGGCTCATGCTGTGGAGGTCGTCGCTGCGCGCCGTCCGGGCTCACTGCCATCGGCCCGAGGTCGCGCTGGGAACTCACTACGCTCGTGCGTCGCTGCGTTCAAATAGTCGCAGCGAGTCAGTTGACGAAGCACGCTGCGCGTGCCGACCTCGGGCCTCCGCTCCTCATCGCCAGAAATCGCCCCCGCCGGGTGCCGCCCGCCGCGAAGCCGACGGGCGGGTTCCTCTCGTTCGACAAGCACCAACGGTTCAGCAAAGGCGCGACCGGGCGGGTGGCAGCGCGCCTGTGGAGCGCCGAGAAGCGCAGGGCGCGTGCCCGCGCGCGCAGCGCGCTTCGTGAACATGCTGGTCGCCGACTGTTTGAGCTTCGTGAGCGAAGCGAACATAGCGAGTTCGGCGACAGGCCACCGGGCCGAGCATCGGAGGGCAGCCGTAGCGTAGCGAAGGCCTCGGAACCGAAGCGCTGACGCCCGCCCGGGCGCGCCTTTGCCGCGCTGACGTCCGCATGAAACGAGCGCCTCGGTCACCCGCCTGATCGCAAGTCTGAGGCGATCAAACGCATGTCGGTAGCAGGCCGCTCGGCGAACCGCGCCTCATGCGCTCAACAAGCCGCGCTTCACGCACTGCTCACGTGACGCCTCCAGCTGGCGCTCGATGGCGCCGAGCTGTTCAAGCACCAACCCGCTCTGCGCTTCGACGGGGCTGCGCTGCAGCTGCGCCGCGAGGGTGGCCACGGCTTGCAGGCCGAGGCTCGCAGCGGCGCCCTTCATGGTGTGGGCGTGGGCCCTCAGTTCGGCCCGCTCGCCATTCGTTTCGTTGTTCGTTGCGCCGTTCTCGATGCTGTGCTGCAGCTCGGGCAGCAGGCGCGTCTGCTCGTTGAAGAAACCGGCGAGAAGGCCGCTGAACTGCGCCGCCGAGAGCGACTGCCGCACATCGGCCATGGTGGCCAGATCCAGCCCGTCTTCGGTGACGGGCGCAGCGCTCGCGGCGGCGCTTGTCGTGGGCGGCTCGCCTGTCGGTGGCACGCTCGCCGTGCCGCCCGGCGCGCCACCCGCTGCGGCCCCGGCCGTGCTGTAGCGCGCCAGTGCGTCGCGAAGTTGCGGCAGGTGCGCCGGCTTCGTGATGAAGCCGTTCATGCCCGATTGGATTGCGAGGTGGCGTGACTCGTGGAACGCATCGGCCGTCAACGCGACGATGGTCACCGTGCCGCGTGGCGGCGGCAGCGCGCGGATGGCGCGGGTCGCGGCGAAGCCGTCCATGCCCGGCATGTGCAAGTCCATCAGCACCACGTCGAAGCCCTCTGCGGCGGCTTGCACGGCCTGAAGGGCAGTGGCACCGTCCGGGGCGAAGACGGCGCTGTGGCCGAGCTTGTCGAGCACGGCCTCCATGTGGGCGCGGTTCACCGGGTGGTCTTCCGCGACGAGAACGTGCAGGCGCCGCGTGGCCGCGCCGGCCGGCACGCTGGCCTCGCTGGACGGAGCGCCAGGCGGGCCTACTGCGGGCAGGGGTAGCCACACGCTGAATGCGCTGCCCGCCCCGGGCTGGCTGCGCACCGCGATGTCGCCGCCCGTCAGTTGCGCCAGCTCGCGGGAGATCTGCAGCCCGAGGCCCGTGCCATGGGCGCTGCGCGACGGCGTCTCGTCGCCCTGCATGAAGCGCTGGAACAGGCGGCCGAGCGTGGCGTCGTCCATGCCGATGCCCGAATCGGTCACGGTGAAGAGCAGCGCGCCGTCGCCCCGGCAGGTCACATCCGGGCCGACCGTGCCGAAGCGCGTGAACTTCAGGCCGTTGCTGAGCAGGTTAAAGAGGATCTGCTTGAGCCGCTTCGCATCCGCTCGCACCCAGCGCGGCACACTCGGCGCCATGTGGACTTCGAGCACGAGACCTTTGGCCAGTGCCTGCGCGCGCATCAGCGCCTCGACCTGCGCCACGAGCTGTGGCAAGTCGATGCTGACCGGCTGCACCTGCAACTTGCCGGATTCGAGCTGCGAGAGGTCGAGAATGTCGTTGAGGATGTCGAGCAGGTGCTCTGCCGATTCACGCGCCGTTCCCAGCATGTTCTGCTGCTGCGGTGTGAGGCGGCTGTCCTGCAACATCGACATCATGCCCAGCATGCCATGGAACGGCGTGCGGATCTCGTGGCTCATGTTGGCGAGGAACACGCTCTTCGCGCGGTTCGCGCCTTCGGCCTCGCGGCGTGCGGTGCCCAGCGTGTCGGCCAGGGTCTCGAGTGCACGGCGGCGCTCGGTGAGGGAACGGAACTGGCGCAGCACGATGAACGCCAGCGCGAACATCAGCAGGCATTGGAATGCGGTCAGGGCAATGCCCATCTGCGCCTGCTGGCGCACCGCGCGGTTGCGCTCGGTGGCACGCTGGTAGAGCAGGTGCGAGGCGCCGAGCGACAGGTCGTGCAGTGGCACGCCGAGTTCGTCGAGCATCGGCATCAGGTGCACCACTGCGGCGCGGGTCAGTGGCATCGACGGCTTCTCGCCGAGCCACTGGTCGGCCTCGCGGACGAAGGCATGCACCTTTGCAACCGCCGGGCGTACGTGGCCTGCTGCGCCATGATGCGCGCCGCGCGTTCGTGGTCGACCAGGCCGACACGGCTGACGAAGATGTCGTAGCGCAGGCGCACGGCAGCCAGCCCGTGCAGGGCCGGGTCGTCGAGGTGCGACTGCATCTCGTTGCGCAGGCGCACTTGTTCGGTTTCCAGCTGCGAGAAGCTCCAGCCGAGTGCGTCGTTCTGGAAGTGCGACGCCGTGTCGAGCAGCTTGAACTGGCGCCACTGCACGTAGGCGATGGCCGCGAGCACCAGCACCAGCGTGGCCACGAGCCAGCCCATCCAGGCGCGGCGCGGCACGGCGCGGCGGTCGGTGGCCACGCCCGGTGTCATTGGACGTCGAGGCTGCGCAGCTGCCAGATGGCGCGGCTGTAGTGCACGGCCGTGCGCAGTTCGGGCCGCTCGCCGAACGGGTAGATGATGACCAGCGGCTCCTTGTCGCGCACCGCCATCGGCTTGTCGTCGAGCCGGTACGCGAGCAGCGCGCCGTTTCGGGCCAGGTCGTCGGCCGGGATGCTGACGCGGTAGTCGTTCAGTGCCACGGCGATGAGAGAGGTGGTTCCGCTTGTCCGAACACCGAATTGGCTGCGATAAGTGGAACCCTGCGGTTCTGACAGTCGGTGCAGAGTTGTCCACGGCGGCGGTCGGACGGCGC
>Ga0123336_10000401_pt1 | contig 44519 bp, 45 predicted proteins | sample SSSSmetaG_FD_96466 | JGI IMG/M metagenome (GOLD analysis project Ga0123336, IMG submission 96466) | Glacier valley bacterial and archeal communities from Borup Fiord, Nunavut, Canada, to study Microbial Dark Matter (Phase II) - ​SSSS metaG | ecosystem: Environmental > Aquatic > Freshwater > Ice...
GGCATGGCTGGTTCAGACTTGCGTCCATTGACCAATATTCCTTACTGCTGCCTCCCGTAGGAGTCGGGCCCGTGTCTCAGTGCCCGTGTGACTGGTCGTGCTCTCACACCAGTTACTGATCGCTGGCTTGGTGGGCCGTTACCCCTACCAACTACCTAATCAGACGCACACCCATCTCCTAGCGCCGGAGCTTTAATAACTAAGTGATGCCACTCTGTTATCTTACGGGGTATTAATCCAAATTTCTCTGGGCTATCCCCCACTAAAAGGAAGGTTGTGTACGTGTTCCGCACCCGTTTGCCGGTCGCCGGCAGGTATCGCTACCCCCGCTGCCCCTCGACTTGCATGTATTAAGCCTGCCGCTAGCGTTCATCCTGAGCCAGGATCAAACTCTCCATTGTAAATGAAGTTTGATTCGCTGACTTTAATCTCTCAAAAATAAATCTTACAGAAATTAACGTCTCGTAAATCTAAATATAATCTCGCTTGTGAACCTTACCGCTTTTTGGATAGCTTAACTCGTAAACTACCCGCTGTTGCTTCAAACTTTCAAAGAACTTTTACAAAGCTTTTTATTACCCTGTTACCCGATTTGGGAGGGCAAAAGTAATAGCCTTTTTATTAATAACAAAATTTATTATCCAATAACACAACACCTCAACCCTTACCTCTCCCCTCACAACCTACCCCCCACCAGCAACTTCTCCCAAACATCCCAACACCCTCACATCTTCTAACACTCCTTATCACCCCCCCTATAAAACACACTCCCAAACCTCCCTTTTTCCCCACAGGGAGCGCAAAGATATATTCCAACCTATTATTATCCAAATCGTAAAAAAAAATATAATAAGAAATTTTCCTATTATCGAAAACAATAAAATTATTTTATCATCCTATTTACAGTAGGTTAATAATAATAGTAATGATTGTAAATAGAAGAATAGTATTTTTTTTGTCCCTTTAAATCGTAGCAAATGTTATCCCCATAATTATAAACTATACCTTCAATTATCTATAATATCTTCCATCACCCAAAATGATCAGACCTCATTTTTAATGATTCACATTTTATAAATGCATTAACTTTATTTTTTAATTAAAAATTAAAATAAATATGAATACCAGAAATCTCACAATTGTTGTAATTATTGTAGCAGTGTTGTTACTCGGCGGTTGCGGATGCAGTAGTTATAATGGTTTAGTACAGCAGGATGAAACTGTACAAAATTCATGGAACAATGTTCAAAGTGATTATCAACGCCGTGCAGACCTGATTCCTAATCTTGTAAGCACTGTTAAGGGCGAAGCTAACTTTGAGCAAACAACGTTAACAAATGTAATTGAGGCGAGGGCAAAAGCCACTTCTATAAAAGTAGATGCCTCTAATCTGACGCCTGAAAAAATTCAGGAGTTTCAACAGAATCAGGGACAGTTATCACAGGCGCTGGGCAGGTTGATGGTAGTAAGTGAGCAATATCCAACACTTCGTGCAAACGATGCATTCCGTGGGCTGCAATCACAGCTTGAAGGAACAGAAAACAGGATAAAAGTTGCCCGTAATGACTTCAACAGTGTTGTAGCAAATTATAATGTAAAAGTGCGCAGCTTTCCGACAAATGTCTTTGCAGGTTTCATGGGATTTAAAGCAAAGACCGGGTTTGCAGCAGAAGCAGGAAGTGACAAAGCCCCACAAGTAAAATTTTAATCCCTCACCAATGAGTCTACTCCATATTTTCAGGAAGCGTGCTTTCTTTACTCCTGATCAACAAACAGGAATTGTTAAAGCAATCCAGGAAGCTGAAAAAAGAACGAGTGGAGAAGTGCGTGTTTTTATAGAGAGCAGGTGTAAATATGTAAACTCATTAGACAGAGCTGCGGAAATTTTTTACGGTTTGAAGATGGACAAAACCGCTGACAGCAATGCAGTGGTGGTGTACCTGGCCGTAAAAGACCAACAGCTTGCTGTTTTTGCTGATTCAGGTATTCATTGTAAAACCGGTAAGGATTTCTGGAAAGAACGAGTTCAGCTTATGCTTAACCATTTCAATAAAGAAAATTACGCTGCCGGAATTATACAGGTTATATACGAGATAGGGGAAGCGTTGTATCAACACTTCCCCTATTCTAACAACACAGACAAAAACGAACTTCCCGATGATATAATATTTGGAAAATAAACAATAGGGCTCCCGCTCCCTGATGAATTCTCAACGCACGATGAAGAAATTACTATCGCTGTTATTCCTGTTTTTTACAGTTGCAACAATAGCGCAAAACATACCCCAAAAGCCAAATCCACAGAGGCTTGTAAACGACTTTGCCCATGTACTCACCAGTGATCAGATCGAATCACTTGAAAGAAAACTTGTAAATTATGATGACAGCACTTCTACGCAGATAGTGGTTGTAACTGTTCCTACGACAGGTGACTACAACATTGATGACTATGCGCTGAAAATACTAAGGGACTGGGGAGTAGGAAATAAAAGAACTAATAACGGCATTGTTATTATCGCTGCTATTAATGACAGAAAAGTTAAAATAGAAGTTGGGTATGGATTGGAAGGAGCTATTCCAGATATCACCGCCAGGCAAATTATAGACAATAAAATAACGCCCAATTTCAAACAGGGTAATTATTACAGAGGATTTGATGAAGTATCAGATGCTATTATAAAAGCAGCTACCGGAGAATACAGCCCTCCGCAGGGCTACAGGAAAACCAATAGCGGCAGAAGCGGCTCCATCCTGTCAATCTTAATACCGCTAATTATTATAATCGTGATAATTTCAAGATCAGGTGGCGGTGGTGGTGGAGGAATGATGAGCAGAAGGGGATCGAATCCATTCTTTGGTGGACTGTTAGGGGGAATTATAGGCAGTAGTCTCGGAAGAAGCGGTGGCGGTTGGTCTGGAGGTGGTTTTGGTGGTGGCGGTGGCGGAGGAGGTGGAGGCTTTGGTGGCTTTGGTGGTGGAAGCGGCGGCGGCGGCGGTGCAAGCGGTAGTTGGTAATCATTCGTTCATTAATAAATTAAAAGCAAAACAGCATCAAAATGATGCTGCCTTGCTTTTACTCTCCTATCTCTAATATCGGTGTTTTAAACTTATACCATTCTCAACCTGATTATAACTTTATCATTAAAAGCTTTTAGCAGCAGCAATTTTTCCTTTTACATAATCTAACTGTTCCTGGATAGAGGTATCGATACCTTTCATCGCTGCGGTTTTTTGTGTGATAATACTCCCTAACACAACATTATTAATAAACGGTGTTGTCTGACTTCTATAATTTAAGGGGATATCATCTCTGAATGACACTATTAGATCAACGCCTTTCTTAAAATTATCTGTATTGGTAATCTTACCAAGATATTGTGCAAAAGGCTGTAACGCTTCGAACTTCGCATCACCGAAAGACAAGCTTCCAAAATTTCGAGCGATCATAATAAAATCCCCTTCATCGCCTTTTTCAATTAAGATATGCGTAATCGTTTGACCTAACCTTCCTTTCGCGGGTTTACTTTTTAATTTATTTACTTCTTCTAATGAAGCGGCATTGTCTGAAATAGTGATTGCTTCCAATGCAGCCCCCGACACGCTGTACGAAGAATCATTCAGCGCTTTTGCAAACAACGATTTGTATTCCGGTTTGTTAATATAGCTTCCAAGTAAAGCAATAGCCTTTGCCCGGACGGTTTGCTTTTTTTCATTTTTTGCAATTTCAAATATTAATGGCTCCATCGCTTCTTTAACCTGCGGCTTTTTAAAATCAATTATATCCAGCGTATAATCACGCAAGCCGTAATATTTATCCCGGGTTGCGAGTTTTAGTAAGTCGAAAGCTTTTGGATCATCCTGCATTTTAGCGCAGGCGTCAATGGCTTCGCGCCTGTCGAGATAGTTACCTGCAAATTTATATTGATGGATATAACTGTCCAGCGTTTTATTATCTTTCTTATCACACAATAAAATCTTATCTCCATCAACATTAACAAGGTCAGGTTTGGACTGATAGCTGAAAGTAAATGTCTGCTCCCTATCGCTAAGCCAAACATTGTAACGGATTTTATTTGGACCATTGTAAATATCGATAGCGAGTGGTAATTTGAAAACCGGATTTCCTTCCTGTATTTGTTTGATAATGACATTTACTTTTTTAGCATTGTCATCATATACATAATTTATATCCAACGATGGCTGGCCGCTGCCAAAATACCACTGGTTAAAAAACCAGTTAAGATCACGACCCGATACTTCTTCAAAAGCCAGACGTAACTGATGCGCTTCAGCTGATTTATATTTGTTAGTAGTGAGGTAAACATTTAATCCTTTGAAGAAAGCGCTGTCGCCTAAATAATTTCTTAGCATGTGTAAAATGCGGCCTCCTTTATTATAACTTACCGCGTCGAACATATCTTCTTTATCTGCGTAACGGAAACGAACCAACGCTTTCGAACCACTCTTGCTGTCAAGGTATCCCTTCATATCCTTATAGTTCTGCTCATCGCCGGCGTCTTTACCATATTTATATTCGTTCCATAATGTTTCGCTGTAATTTGCAAAAGATTCGTTCAGCGTAAGGTTACTCCAGCTTTCGGCGGTTACCAGGTCTCCAAACCACTGGTGAAATAATTCATGCGCTATTGTATTTTCCCACTTGTTTTCATCAACTAATTCTCGCGCGTCCTGCTGAGCGCTTTCCTGGTGGAGTGTAGCGGTAGTGTTTTCCATTGCCCCGCTAACATATTCCCGGCCAACGATCTGAGAATATTTCACCCATGGATAATCGATACCGGTAATTTTGGAATAGAAGGCGATCATTTCGGGAGTGTTCCCAAAAATCTTCCTGGCCACTGAGGCATATTCCCGTTCAACATAATAACTTACTTCTTTGCCTTTGTAAGCATCTTTGACGATGGCATAGTCACCCACCGCCATAAAAAAAAGATAAGGAGCGTGAGGCTGATCCATATTCCAGTAATCTGTTCGTGTGCCATCAAAATTCTTCTTCTGGCTCATGAGTTTACCGTTGGAAAGCGTTACGTACTTTTCGGGCACCGTCATATAAATTTCTTCTGTTGACTTTTGGTCCGGCTTATCAATAGTTGGAAACCAGGCTGAATTTGCCTCTGTTTCACCTTGTGTCCAAATTTGAGTTGGTGCGTTTTTATCTTCGCCTTTAGGATTGATAAAGTATAAACCTTTCGCATCATTTATAGCTGCGCTGCCTTTAACTTTAAGCTCATTCGGTTTGGAGGTATAATCAATATATATGGTATACTCTTCTGTCCTGTTATAAGTTTTATTAAGTTTGATATTTAACAACATACCATCGTAGACATATTTTAATTCCTTCTTACTGCTTTTATCAACTATTATAAGTTTGTTTATAGCCATCCCTTTTGCATCAAGTACCAGCGAGTCGGTCTGATAGAAATGAGGCTTTAAGGTTATCCATGCTTTACCATACATGTACGACTTATCATAATCAAATTTTACTTCAAGCTTTGTATGTACCAGGTCGTTCACTTTTGCGGCAGATTCCCTATAAATATTTCTCCCTAAGGTATCCGGCGAATCCTGAGCCCAAGTCTTAATACAAAATATAAAAACCATTAAAACACCTGCAATTATACTTTTATTCATTGTTTGATTTTAACGATGGTAAAGATATGATGACTAATGTTTTTGGTTTGCAAATAAAATGGTAAAGCTAATTGCATACAGGTACGAGGTGCAAGATTTTCAGGTATGAGGTCTGCAGGTTGCAAACGTGCGTCTCAATTTGGCATAATAACAATAGAAAGCAGTCGTCTGCTGATTTTGTGCATTTGACAACTTAACGTAGGTTTGCCAATGACATTTGTTTAAGCCAATGCAGAAAATCTTTCTTTTCTTATTATTTGTTGTACCAGGAATAACTTCTTTTTCTCAACAGGGATTTTTTATTTACTTGCAGGCTGATAATGCTCAACCATTCTATGCCAGGATCAACACTAAATTATATAGCTCTACTGAAAATGGTTATATGATTATCCCTAAACTTGGAGACAGCGTCTATTCTGTTAGAATTGGTTTTGCTCGGAATGCATTTCCGGAACAAAATTTTTCTATCTCAATCAATAAAAAAGATAAAGGATTTCAGCTAAAGAATCTTGGTGAAAAAGGTTGGGCGCTTGTCAACTTGCAAAACCTTTCTGTTATTATGAACGAGGGCCTTCCGGTAAAATCGGTATCTGAATTTTCAGGTATTAAGAAGACAAATGTATTTTCTGAGATGCTCGCTTATGTTGTGAATGATTCTTCTATTTTATACAGTTCAGTTAAAATAACACCTTCCGAACCTGTGACTGCAAAGCCGATACCGGTGCCAGGTAAACCAGTCGATAGGCGCATGCCAGATAATGATTCACTCCAGTCCGCCGTTGCTATAATTCAGCCTTCGGTTAAGGAACCTGTAAAACTTAAAGATTCACTGCCTGAAGCGCCTGGTCAATTAACAAAAAGTACTTCCACCATTGCTCCATCTCCATTAAAAACGGTTATTGATTCCAATATCACTGATAGTAGCAAGGTCACAAATCAGGTGTCGGCTCAAACACTTCCCCCTGAAAAGCCTTTCATCACCAGGATCAAAGAGTCTAAGACAGAACAGGAATACCAGGCCATTTATATTGAACAATACAACCTAAGTACTGACACCATTAGAATTAGCATCCCATTCAGGGAAAGCGCGGGCATTAATACAGGACCTGTTACGCCTGTAAATAACAAAAAAGCAGAACCCGTCCCTGTTCCAAATATTCTTGCCGGTGAGAAAGCGTCCTCGCCAGAATTATTGCCGGCTGATACTTCAGTGTCTGTTAAAAAAGTTATTCAGTTAATAAATTCAGATTGCAAAGGTCTTGCTACAGATTACGATGTAGATAAATTGCGGGTTAAACTTATCAATGATAAAACAATAGATGATAAGCTGGCGACTTCAAAAAAATATTACAAGACTAAATGTTTATCTGTAAAACAAATAACGGCACTTGCCGAATTATTTCCCACCGATGAAACAAAGGTCCGCTTCTTTGATACCTCTTATCCTTTTGTATCAGACACAAGCAATTACTATTTGTTAGCAGAGCTTATTGAAACCACCTATTATAAAAACCGGTTCAAAGCTATAATTCAAAAATAATTATAAATGTCTCATTACTATGCCCCGCTATTTCCTGGAGGTTTCATACAAGGGTACCGGTTACAGCGGGTTTCAAAAGCAGGAGAATGCCAATACGATACAATCGGAAGTGGAAAAAGCTTTTTCAATTTTACATCAGGATAAGATGGTATTAACCGGCTCATCGCGCACGGATGCAGGTGTTCATGCGTTACAAAATTTTTTCCATTTTGATTATGACAGACCTGTCCACAGTCAATTTGTTTATAAGATAAATGCACTTCTTCCAGATGACATTGTTGTAGTTGATATTCGCGAAGTCACTGATGATGCTCATTGTCGTTTTGATGCTGCCAGCCGTACATACAGGTATCGTGTTTACCAGGTTAAAGATGCTTTTGTAAAAGACAGCGCGTATTATTTTCCTTATAAAATAGATATGGAAAAGCTTCGTGAAGCTGCCGGGCTTATTTTGCAGTATGATGATTTTACTTCCTTCTCAAAAAGAAATACACAAGTAAAATCTTTCATTTGCAACATCGAACAAAGTGAATGGCGACAGGAAGAAAACCTACTTGTTTACCAGGTTAAGGCAAACAGGTTTTTACGTGGTATGGTTCGTGGTTTAATCGGTACCATGCTTAAGGCTGGCCGTGATAAGATTTCAATGGAAGATTTGAAACAGATTATTGAAGGCAGGGATTGTTCTAAAGCTGATTTCGCTGTACCGGCAAAAGGTTTATTTCTTGTGAAGGTTGAATATCCTGATACCATCTTTTTGAAAAAGTAAGACAGGGTTGTGAGTCAGGATAGCTGCCTGGTTGTTGAGTATCAGCCGTCAGCTATCAGCCGTCAGCTATCAGAAACCCGATACGTGCTGAGTTTTTTTTTGACAATAAAATTAATCAATATATTGTTGACTCATAAACTTCTTACTTATTTGTATAAGCACAATGCCCACTTTAATCATTTACTGCTGCTATACCTGGCAACACTTTACCTTCAAAATATTCAAGCAAGGCGCCACCGCCGGTAGAGACAAAGCTTACTTTGTCAGCAATGCCGAATTCATAGACAGCCGCTACAGAATCACCTCCACCAACTAACGAGAAGGCACCATCGCCGGTTGCATGTGCCACTGCTTCCGCGATCATTTTAGTACCATGCTTAAATTTATCCATTTCAAAAACACCCATAGGACCATTCCAGAATATAGTCTTGGAATGTTTAATTACATTAGAGAACTGTTCACATGCCAACGGACCGATATCCAATCCCATCCAGCCTTCTGGAATATTATTACTGGGTGCATGAGAAGTATTAGCATTCGCATCAAATTTATCAGCGATCGTTGAATCAGACGGCAGATGAATACATACACCCAAATCGCTGGCTTTTTTTAATAATTCTTTTGCTGTTTCAAGCCTGTCATCTTCACATAATGAGTCGCCGATATTTCCACCTTCCGCTTTCATGAAAGTATAAGCCATACCACCGCCAATAATGATGTCAGTGGCGCGACTTAACAGATTTTCAATAATCAATATTTTGTCAGAGACCTTTGCCCCGCCAATAATAGCGGTGAATGGCTTCTCTTTACGTTTCATTATTTTTTCGGCATTATCCACTTCTTTCTCCATTAATAACCCAAACATTTTCTTGTCGGGAGGGAAAAATTTTGCCACGATAGTAGTAGAGGCATGCGCTCGATGCGCCGTACCGAATGCATCATTCACATAAACGTCACCCAGTTCACTTAGTTTTTTTGCGAAGCCTTCATCGCCCTTTTCTTCTTCTTTATAAAATCTTAAATTCTCCAGAAGCAGTACTTCACCGGGCTTCAGCCCCGCGGATAAATCACGCGCCTGCTGCCCTATACAATCATCAGCAAAAGTTACAGGAATCTTAGCGCCACCCTCGCTGAGCAAATCATCCAGGTGAGAAAGAATATGACGGAGAGAAAATTTATCATCAGGTCCGCCTTTAGGTCTGCCCATGTGAGACATTAGGATAACACTTCCACCATCGCCCAGGATTTTTTTTATTGTAGGAATAACGGCCCGCATACGATTGTCATCAGCAATCTCATTCTTATCATCCATAGGAAGATTGAAATCCACTCTGACGAGTGCCTTCTGATCTTTAAAATTATAACCGGCAAATTTTGACATACAATTAATTTGTGATTATCAACTTGGAATTCTAACTAAAAAAAAATAGTCATTTGAAATTTTCTTTTTAACAGCATAGTGTGAATCGATGCAGGTAGTAATTGCACCCTGAACCAATTCACCTAATTCTTAATTTGAAGGAGATTACTTATTGATCAAGCCAGCAAAATGTTTTACCGTACGAACTAACTGTGATACGTAGCTCATTTCATTGTCATACCATGAAACAGTTTTTACCAGTTGCTTATCACCAACTGCCATAACCTTGGTTTGTGTTGCGTCGAACAAAGATCCAAAGCTGATACCGATCACATCGGATGATACGATTTCATCTTCTGTATAACCAAAGCTCTCATTGGAAGCGGCTTTCATGGCAGCATTAACCTCTTCCACAGTGACGCTTTTACCTAAGATGCTGGTGAGTTCTGTCAACGACCCCGTTATTACAGGTACCCGTTGGGCGCTGCCATCGAGTTTACCCTTCAGTTCCGGCAGCACCAGTCCGATTGCTTTTGCGGCGCCGGTAGTATTAGGAACGATGTTAGCAGCAGCTGCTCTCGCACGGCGCAGATCACCTTTCGGATGCGGGGCATCCAGTGTATTCTGATCATTGGTATAAGCATGAATGGTAGTCATAATACCACCTTCGATACCATAATGATCGTTTAATACTTTAGCCATTGGAGCAAGGCAATTAGTAGTACAGGAAGCACAAGAAATAATAGTTTCTGTACCATCGAGTATTGAGTGGTTTACATTAAAAACAATTGTTTTAAGGTCACCTGTTGCGGGAGCTGAGATCACCACCCGCTTAGCGCCTGCTTTCAGGTGTGCTTCGGCTTTAGCTTTATCTGTAAAAAAACCTGTACTTTCAATTACCACGTCAACTTCATGCTTTGCCCATGGAACCTGTGCAGGATCTTTTTGCGCGTATATCTTCACTTCATCACCGTTTACAACGATCGCATCTTCTGTGGCTTTAACCTCCACCCCAAAACGACCCTGCGCGCTGTCATATTTTAGCAGGTGCGCCAGTACCTTTGGACTCGTAAGATCGTTAATGGCCACTACATCAATTCCCTCCATATTGTATATCTGGCGATAAACCAACCTGCCGATTCTTCCAAATCCGTTGATGGCTACTTTTACTGTACTCATAATGCTCAATTTGTATTAGTAATTAGGAGGCGAAGTTACATTTTAGGATATATTAACAGTGATTAATTTTGATGAGCCCTAAAAGTTTTACAGTAAAACGAAAGGAAGGTTTGATATCAAATAAGATAAAAAAATGTAATAACAATTTTTCAGGTGTAAAAAGTTTTGGCAGGAATAGCCCGGGCTTATATCTTTGCACTCCTTTGGGAGGAAGCTCCTGGTGATAAACACATAAGCCGCGTTGGTCAATCGGTTAAGACGCATCCCTTTCACGGATGAATGACGAGTTCGATTCTCGTACGCGGTACGCAGTCCTGAAACGTAAAGAAATTTTTTTGGGACTTTTTATTATATAAAAGTTATACCTATTGTTTGCGCTTATTAATAGATAGCACTGTTGACTTTACCGACGTGTATGACCTTTTACTTTTAGTAACCAGATAGGTTGCTTTGATAACAACTCTAAAATTATACTTTGGTAAGATCTTCGCGTCCCAATGTTCTTTGATCCCTTAAAATGCAAATAAATTGTTCCAAAAAAAAAGGCATTCTAAGCTTGATTTCTTATGGAACCTACGCAATCAAATCCACCCTGATTTAGTAATTTTGAATAATGGAACCTGTTCTGCTGTCTACATTAATGTTTGTGCCAAATGGCCAAACGGAAATTATTACTTTAAAGTTCTATCTGAGTGATCATCCGGGACTATGGGACATTGACACCAATAACATTTACCTGGATCAACAACTATGGAATGAATGGAGAGCATGTAAAAATGACCAGCATCTTCAAAGAATATTTTTTATCCGGCTTAATAAAGTAAGCAACGCTTTGTTGGGTTAACAATGTTCAATCTTCCCTGGCATCTCAACTATTCGCTATAGTTTTACGGGATGATAAAAGCCAATGAATTAAGAATAGATATTATTGTGCTGTCAACGATCGAAGGCTATTTATATGATGATGTTTTCCTGCGTATACGCGCTTACTAATATGATAGACAATTAAATGGTTCAATCAACATTTCGGATGACGTAATTACCTTGGGTTACCACCATATAATTTTCGTACATCAATTGCGGAATCTTTATTTTTATTTTTCATGAAGAGAACTCTCGTTACCTGCCTCGTATAGATTCCCTGACCAACGATACTTCTATAAAAGATTCTTTTGGATTAAGTGTAAAATAAAATCATGGTACATAAATTTCGCTTACTTTGAAATTGTATAATATTCCATTATTTTTCTTTAAGTTTTTTACACTATGACAGCAAAACCTTCTAAGAAGTTTTATCAAAGTCTTTATTTGCAGGTTATACTTGCTATCATAATTGGTATATGGCTAGGGCAATATTATCCGGATACTGCTGTAGGTCTTAAGCCGCTGGGCGACGGTTTTATAAGGCTGGTAAAGATGCTGATTGGTCCTGTAATTTTCTGCACCATCGTAACAGGCATGGCCGGGATGCAGGATCTGAAAAAAGTTGGTTCCGTTGGCGTTAAGTCTTTGCTCTACTTTGAAGTTTTGTCAACGATAGCGCTGTGTACCGGGCTTGTTGCTATCAATATTATAAAACCCGGTGCCGGGATGAATATCGATGCAACCAGGCTGGACGTTACAGCGCTTAACACAATGACGACAGGAAAGGCGCCGCAGTCAACAGTAGAATTTTTGATGAACATAATACCCAAGACGATAGTAGATGCATTTTCCCAGGGTGACATGTTGCAGATATTATTGTTCTCCGTTTTATTCGGAGTAGCAGCATCCAGGCTGGCGAGCCGTGTTCAACCTGTGATAGACTTTATAAAAGGGTTCTCGAATATTCTGTTCGGCATCATTCATATTATTATGAAACTGGCGCCAATCGGCGCTTTAGGAGCCATGGCATTTACAATTGGAAAATATGGAGTGGGCAGTTTAAAATCACTTGCACTATTGATGGGTACTTTTTACGTAACCTGTGGATTCTTCATTGTCGTCGTATTAGGTTCCGTCATGTTTTTTTTAAGACTGAATATTTTTAAATTGCTCATTTATATTAAAGAAGAATTGCTGATCGTACTAGGAACCTCCTCGAGCGAATCTGCGTTGCCCGGACTAATAGAAAAAATGGAACAGGTGGGGTGTTCCAAACCGGTAGTGGGATTGGTGATACCAACAGGCTATTCTTTTAATCTTGATGGCACTTCGATTTATCTTACCATGGCTGCTATATTTATTGCACAGGCTACCAATACACCAGTTACGTTACCACAACAGGTGACTCTGTTATTAATTCTCATGCTTACTTCCAAAGGAGCCGCAGGTGTTACAGGAAGCGGTTTTATTACACTGGCAGCTACTCTGCCCGCAACAGGACATATACCGGTAGCCGGTCTTGCCCTGATTTTAGGTATTGACCGGTTTATGAGTGAAGCACGTGCCCTCACCAATATTATCGGCAACGCGGTTGCCACCCTGGTAGTTTCTAAATGGGAAAAAGAGCTTGACATGACGAAGGCGGGAGAGATCTTATAATTAATGATCTAATTGCTGTTCATAGTGGCGTTCAGGAATGTCAATATTTTCGAAGCCCATGCCATTAAGCCGCTTTTTAAAATTTAATTGAACATCGTACTCGCCATGTACCAGGAATAATTTCTTAACCCTCACCGGATCTTGCGCCGATACAAACCGGCACAAATCTTTGTAATCTCCATGAGCACTCATGCTTCGGATACCTCCGATTTCTGCATTTACTTCATGCGTTACACCATAGATATTTACTTCTTTGGCACCAGACAATAAACGACCTGCTAATGAATACGGTTCAGCGTACCCCGATATCAAAATTGTGTTGCGGCTATTTTCAATGTTATTACTGATATGATGTTTAACCCGTCCACTATCTGCCATACCACTCGCCGATATGATAACAAAAGGACCATCCCTGAAATTGAGCGACTTGGATTGCTCTACCGATTCAATGTAAGTAAGTCCTTTAAATGAAAACGGATCTTTATCTTTTAATAACAGTTTTTGAATAGCATCATTAAAATATTGCGGATAATTTTTTAAAACCTCCGTCACTTCGATACTCATCGGACTGTCAACAAAATAATCGATAGCAGGAAGCCTGTTCTGATAAGCCAACTCATTAAGCGCAAATAATAATTCCTGTGTTCTTCCAACACTGAATGCCGGAATTATTAATTTACCATTTTTCTGAAGACATGTTTTTTCTATCCACGATAACAAAAGACCAGGAATGCTGACATCCGCTTCATGCAGTTTGTCACCATAAGTTGATTCCAGGATTATATAATCAGCCTGGGGAAATTGTTGCGGATCTCTTAAAATCATATCGTAATACCTGCCAACATCACCACTGAAACTTATTTGTTTTACGTTTGAACCCTCGCTGATACGTAGGTGCACCGCAGCGCTTCCGATTATATGACCTGCATCGGTATACAACAATTGAACATTATCTTCTATACGGCACCAGTTCCCATAATCCACCTCAACAAAAAGAGGGATGACCTGATCAACATCAAAAGGCGTGTACAATGGCGGAAGGTGGGGAACACCTTGTGCCTTAAACCGCTTATTTGCATACCTGGCATCTTCTTCCTGGATGCCGGCAGAATCTTTAAGGAGAATAATCGTCAGGTCTTTTGTAGCGGGCGTGCAATATATCTTCCCTTTAAATCCATCCTTAACAAGTTTAGGTATCAACCCGGTGTGATCAATATGTGCATGGGATAAAACGAGGTAAGTAATTTCACCTGGATTAAATCCCCATTCGCGGTTCATCGCATCTGTTTGCTTTCCCATACCCTGGAACAACCCGCAATCTAATAAGATCTGTTTACCATTATCCAGTGTCACCAGGTGTTTAGATCCGGTTACAGTTCTCGCTGCACCATGAAAAGCAATCTTCATAAAATATATTTTAAATTAAAATTAAAGCTCGCTGATCATTTATTAGTTGTTCGCTCAAAGGTATCTTAGTGCTATGTAATTAATTACTTTACCGGTTGTGTTACTGATCACTGACAGCTCGTAGTAAAAATTTTTTCTAAATAGCCTCAATAATAGTCTTTGCCTTAAATGACCAGGTAACATAAAATTCCGCTATCGCTTCTCCGGATTGATTTTTCCCGGTTGATTTTACTTTAATAATTTTTGCTTCACCGGAACCGACAGCGTCTTCAATAGTTTGCCGGATCAGTTCACCCTCTTCACAAATAAAGGTAGTTAAATCAACAGCTCTCTTAATAAAGCTTCCTTCTATCGCTGTTACTAACATCGAGACCGCCGGCGTACTTTTATAGCTATGCGCCATAGCAAGCGCACCGGTACTCATTTCTGCAGCCATACCCAGACAGGCAAAGTAGGTAGATTTAAAAGGATTTTGAGAAAACCATTTATACGGAACAGTAACTGCGCAACATTTACCGTCGAGGTTTCTTATTCGAACACCGGCAAAATAAGCACTCGGCAATTTTGCAAAAAGGAACATCCTGAATTTCAATGGATGTTTTATAAGCTCTATAAAGTCTTGCAAATACGTACGCATAATTCAGGATTGCCACTTGAATATCGCTATTAATTTCTATATGCCAAAGGTTTGAAAATTTTGCAACTGGCTTTTATAGTCGGACGAAGTATCTGGCCTCGGACGAAGGGAGACTTTATCGGCTAAACCCTACGGCGCCGGACGGTATCAAAAACGTACATCTATCTTTAACCTCACAGTAATGATAAAGGAGTAACCAGGTACATGGCAGTGTTATCAATCAAACGCTATTGTATAAAAAAAGCCGTGCAATCGCACGGCTTCGGAATTAAAAAAGATGTGGTTATGGTTTGATAAATAATTTCACTATAGCCAGCACATCTGTTGCTGACAATGGTTCATCAAATGCTTCCGTAGCGGCATTGACTGAAGTGCCCATACCATTTATATTAACTATATTAATAGTAGCCTGGGTAGTAACATCTTCGCCTGCATAATTGGGCGCTACTAAACTTGCAGGTGATACACCGCTAATGACTCCGGTGATCCATGGCTTTACATCCACACCAGCTGCCTTGCGCATTTGCCGGATATGGGAGGCATGGCGTGCTTCAACAGAATGAATATTCAGCGCAGCTGTTAACAAATCACCGCCCTTAACTAATTCAGCGGCGCGACCTTTATATGCTCTTACCCCGGTATCTTCCAGGGTCTGGGCAACAGCAAGAAATAAAGAATAATCAGTGAAGACTGTTAAAAACGGACCAGTACCACTTCCACTGCCGCCAGAAAAATCGAATGTTGGTTTTGCCACAGCTGTCCCCAAAGGTGCAATTGCTGCTTTGAGAAAGGCTACGTGCGAAGTTTCATGACCGGATATTGTTTGAATAGCCGTAGTTGCAGCACCCATGGGAATGAGAAGAATACCTTTTGAAAGTGCGATGCTATAAAATTCCGCTTCAAGGTATTCTAACGTCAATGCATAGTTTAAAACCTGCAATACTGTTTCTTTGGTACTTTTAGTGCCGGCATAGGCTTTTTGAAACATAGAACCGAAAGCCAATGGTACGGCCGCTAATGCCAGTTTACCACCAAGATTTGCAAAACCTTTCATTGCAGCTCTTCGAGTATCCAGTCTGTCATAAACTTCTGGGTCAACCTTTTCTATTTCACCGAAAATATTATTTAAGTTCATAGTATTAAATTAAGAGGTGGGTAAATTACTTGCGTTGATCTTTGTTTTGATATAAGTTTGGGCGATAGCCAATACCTGAACTGGTGTGCGACTTTTCTCCAAACCATTTACATCGAGTACAGTATTGTCAGCAAATGATCCGTTAGAGATCAGGTCGCGTATATAAGCTGCATGTCTTGCTTCCACTGAAACAATTTTGCCTGCCAGCACAAGGTAGGCCGGATCTGTTATCAGCCTGCCTGCTCCATTATATGCAGATACACCAAGGTCTTCAAAAGCTTTAGCAGTACCTAACACACTGTCTCTCGAAGTAAAAGTGATTGTACTGAAGTCTACTTCCAGTGCAACAATAGCTTTTGCACCCAGTGCATTTTTAAAAAATTCGCGGTGTGCTATTTCATGATCGCGGATCTCTGTCAGCCTCGCTGTTTCGTCAGCGGTTATGCCAGTGTATGGAGAGGCAATCACTTTGATATAAAATGCTGCTTCTAATTGTTCCAACGCATAGGCATAATTCAAAATACCAAAATCGCCACTAAGTAAATCGACACCTGTATCCACTGATGGAGAGTTGTTTTTACTGCAGGCTGCAAGTCCAGCCATTAAACCGGTGGCTGCTCCGGCATAACCAAGAAATTTTCTTCGTGAGAGCGGGGCAATGATTTTCTCATTACTAATTATCTCTTCTCTTTGAGATGTACTCATAGTAAACATGATTTAATTTGTATAAACAATAGATGATTATAAATGAACTTACGCGATAAAGCCTTTTGCAGATTTAAAATTATAAAAACCGGGATGTAATATTATTTTTTTTTGATCATAGTAAGTGCAATCCTCTATCAACAAATTATGTAAAGCATTTAAAATAAAATTTTAAATTTTTTCGTTTACTAACAACTTAAATTTTCAGTCGAAAATATAAACACAGGTTATTTCACTACCTTAATTTTGGGTTTATTAAATGCAAATGGAATAATCCTATTTACTATCTGCTACCAGGAGGAAAGTACATTATAGACTTGTTTGATGAAAGCTAAAAACTGACAGCAAATTATTAAAACATTTGGTGATCTGCATTCCATTATTGTAAACATTTATTCTTTCAATGAAGAACCCTGATATGACTGCATATACGGGTTCTTCATTAAATATATTTTTACTCTTTACGATAATTCTATTTGATTTTTTAAGAGATCTTCAAAAGTTTCTCTCCTGCGAATAAGATAGGGCTTATCATTCATGACCATCACTTCCGCGGGTTTAAGACGTGAGTTGAAGTTGGATGACATCTCAAATCCATAGGCACCTGCATTATAAAATACCAGGTAGTCACCTTCCCTGATTTCAGCCAGCTGCCTGTCCCAGGCGAAGGTATCGGTTTCACAAATATTACCTACAACAGTATAGATACGTTCATTTGAACTATGGTTGGATAAATTTTCTATGCGATGATATGAATCATAAAACATCGGTCGTATCAGGTGATTAAATCCACTGTCAACACCTGCAAAAACAGTTGCAGTTGTTTGTTTGATAACGTTCGTTTTCACTACAAGGTATCCGCATTCACTCACTAAAAATTTACCCGGTTCAAACCACACTTCTATTTTACGCTTATTTTCTTTCTCGTAATTTTCGAAGGCTTCCGTTACTTTCTGTCCCAGTAAATTAATATCACTCTCTTCTTCACCCTTTTTATACGGAACTTTAAATCCGCTTCCAAGGTCAATAAATTCCAGGTTTGGAAAATACTTTGCATGTTCAAACATAATGTCAAGACCCTTGAGAAAAACACTTATATCTTTTATATCGCTACCGGTATGCATGTGTATTCCCCTGACTAATAAATTAGTGGACTTTACAATCCTTTCAATGTGGCGGATCTGGTGAATAGATATGCCGAATTTACTGTCGATATGTCCTGTTGATATTTTATAATTACCACCACCCATGATGTGAGGATTGAAGCGGATGCAGATGGGATAGCTGTTGCCAAAGCGGGTACCAAATTTTTCCAGCATCGAGATACTGTCAATATTAATATGCACACCCAGCGTTTTACCTTCTTCAATTTCGGCAAAGTCTACGCAATTCGGTGTAAATAAAATGCTGTCTTTTGTAAAACCCGCTTTGAACCCAAGCTTTACTTCGTTGATGCTGACACAATCAAGCGAAGCGCCGATACTTTCAATATATTTAAGTATGTTGATATTACTAAGCGCCTTACAGGCATAAAAAAAGCGTGCGTTGCATTCCTTGAAAGCATTTTGTAGTTTCTGGTATTGCTCTTTTATTTTTTCAGCATGATAGATATACAATGGAGTACCAAACTCATCGGCTAACGCTGTCAGGTATTGTGAAGATAATTGTTGTAACATAAATACGAATATATGGAGAACCCTGTCAGCGTTTATGCTTGCAGGATATAAAATTTAAAGCGATTTGTATGTATTTAATACCGGTTTATTCCTTTTCAATTTTATTACCCGGTTCTTCTTTCATGCTATCGTTTGAAGGCAGGCCGGATTTATCTTCCTTATTTTTTGTTTCTTCCTTTTCTGTTTCCGAAGCTTGCCGGTCTTCTTCTTTTAATACAAACATTTCTTTTTCGTAAGGCACATTAATTTCATGGTCAACAATTTCATCTTCCTCAGATGTCTCAAGCACTTCCGGATCTATAGCCGCTGTATTTTCATCGACAACTATGAGAGGCTCTTCTATTAATTCGCCATTACCTCTTATTACCAGGGATTCCTCCTCTCCGTATACGTCTTCTCCTGGTTCCGTGAGATCATCAGTGATTTCAAAATGGTTTTCTTCGATACCTTTTACAACGGTAGCCTCTATAGCCTGTTCAGCAAACACCTCTTTTATCCTGGGCAACTCGTCCGGTGAATTAATTCCAAAGTAATCCATAAAACTTTTGGAGGTGGTATATACCAAAGGCTTACCAGGTAATTCTTCATTTCTTCCTGTAATGACAACAAGTTCTTTCTCAAGTAATTTTTGTACACTGTAATCACTGTTAACACCGCGGATAGCTTCTACCTCACCCTTAGTGATAGGTTGCTTATAAGCAATAATAGCAAGGGTTTCAAGCGAAGCAGCAGAAAGTTTTTTCAAAAATTTCTCACCATTCAGCTGAGCTACTGTTTTGTGATAATCTTTTTTTGTAAGAAACTGCCATCCGCCGCCACTTTGTTTCATCTCGAATGGATAAAAAGAAGCGCTGTATTTTTCCATTATTCCTTCTATAGAAGACTCTACCTGGTCGAGGTTGATTTTATCTTCCATAAAACCAAAGGCATTGTTTATAAACTCTGTAAGTTCTAAGGAAGTCAAGGGCCTTTCACTCGCGAATATTAACGCTTCTATATGAGGGATGATAGTAGAGATGTTCATGTTGATTCGCGTTTACGGAAGGCCGGTAATCTTATAATGCATAAGAATATAGCCAGCGTCTTAGCCCTGCAAAGCTGCGGCGCCACTAACTATTTCCGTCAGTTCGGTAGTAATAGCTGCCTGCCTTGCCCTGTTATAAGAAATTTTTAGGGATTTTAATAATTCATTGGCGTTCTCACTGGCTTTATCCATAGCGGTCATCCGGGCGCCATGCTCTGAAGCATTGGCATCAAGCACCGCTTTAAACAACTGGGTATTTAAAATCTTTGGCATCAGTGCGGCAATAAGCTGTTCCTTGGCCGGTTCAAAAATAAAATCAGTTTTTTTATCTCCCGCTTTTGTCGCAATTTTTGGGATAGGGAGGAAACGCTCTACAGAAAAAAATTGAGTAGCCGCGTTTTTAAATTCGCTGTACACCAGTTCAACAACATCAAACTCTTTGTTTTCGAATGCTTTTACGGCCGCCTGCGCGCAAGCCTGCACATTTTCAAAAGTTAAACTAAGAAAAATATCTTTGTAAGTAGCATCAGCATGATAGTTTCCTTTTAGCAGTTGTTCGTATCCCTTCTTACCAATATTCCAAATATGAACATTGCCTTTAGCCATCTGCGAAGCATATCTTTCTGCTACAGACAATTTAGCAAGCTTGATTATATTTGCATTGTAAGCTCCTGCTAGTCCGCGGTCGCTGGTAATTACTATATAGAGCACCTTTTCTACAGTTCTTTCTGTGGCAAGCGATCCGCCAACTTCACCCTCCGTATTACTTACTATATTACTCAGCACCTCCTGCAGTTTCCGTGCATAGGGACGCATCTGTGTAATAGCATCCTGCGCCCTGCGAAGTTTTGCCGCGCTAACCATCTTCATAGCTTTGGTAATTTGCTGCGTGCTTTGTACGGATTTAATGCGGTTACGAACTTCTTTTAATGCACCTGACATAAGGGATGATTAATTATATAGAAATGAATATCAAATGAACGATACGATGGTTTACCAACCTTTCAAATCGGTTGTAAAGGTAATATAAAGAGGCTTAAATATTTCCGCAGTTTAAAAATTCCGTTTGCAGGGCAGTGGTGGTTACGAGAATTGTTACTTGTGCAAAATCAGCTGTCAGCAAAACTATTTACGGCTGAGCCTTCTTAATCAATAATACGTTAATCCCGCTGCGATGCTGCTGCTGTCAAGACTATTAACTCCGTCTAATTTATTACCTTTATAATCCTGTCAATTTGACTATAAAATAAGTATAGCATTATTGTTGACACCTCATCAATTTAATTTTCAAAATTAATCACCTTATACATAGATTATGATTGGTTTTATTTCAAAAATGTTTGGAGGAAGTAAGTCGGAAAAAGATGTCAAGATACTTCAACCGGTAGTGGAAAAGGTTAACGAATTCTATGCGACTTTTCAATCCATCTCTAATGACGAACTAAGGTCAAAAACGATTGACTTTAAAAACAGGATAAGTCAACATTTAAAAACGATCGATGACGCCATAGTTAACCAGCAACAGGAAGCAGAAGCTTTACCGGCAACGGATATGACCGGCAGGGATGTTGCTTATCAACTTATTGATAAACTCAAACGTGACAGGGATGAACAGATTGAAGTTGTTTTGAAAGAAATGCTGCCTGAAGCCTTTGCCGTTGTAAAAGAAACCGCTCACCGTTTCTCCGCCAATAATGAATTGGTTGCTACGGCTACTGACCTTGATAAAGAACTAAGTATTAAAAAGCAACACATTCGTATAGAGGGTAATGATGCTGTGTACAGCAATACCTGGACGGCTGGTGGTGGATCGGTAACCTGGAACATGGTTCATTATGATGTTCAGCTTATCGGCGGATCAGTACTTCATTCCGGTAAAATCTCCGAGATGGCCACGGGTGAAGGTAAAACACTGGTATCTACTTTACCCGCTTATCTTAATGCCCTTGCAGGAGAAGGAGTACATATTGTAACGGTGAATGATTACCTGGCACGGCGTGATAGTGAATGGAACGGTCCCATCTTCGAATGGTTAGGATTAAGGGTCGACTGTATCGATAAGCACCAGCCCAACAGTGAACAAAGAAGAATGGCATATTATTCAGATATCACTTATGGCACTAATAATGAATTTGGTTTTGATTACCTGCGGGATAATATGGTACACAACCCTGATGAAATGGTTCAGCGCAAACACCATTTTGCGATGGTGGATGAGGTGGATAGTGTATTGATTGATGATGCCCGTACTCCTTTGATTATTTCAGGACCGGTGCCCCGCGGTGATGACCAGCAATACCATATCCTTAAGCCAAGGGTATTACAACTGGTGGAGGCACAGAAACAGGTTGTAAACAAATTTCTTACGGAAGCTAAAAAGAAACTGGCTGAGAACAATGATGATCCAAAAGATGGTGGTCTCGCACTGATGCGCGCCTGGCGCGGCTTGCCCAAGAGCAGCGCTTTGATTAAGTTTTTAAGTGAGCCGGGCGTCAAAGTGAAATTACAAAAAACTGAAAATTACTACCTGTCAGATCAGCAAAAAGAAATGCCGAAGGTGGACGCAGAACTTTACTTTCATATCGATGAAAAAAACAACCAGGTAGATCTTACTGACAGGGGCCTGCAAATGATTACTAAATCCGGAGAAGATCCGGATTTCTTTGTGCTGCCTGATATAGCGGTAAAGCTGGGTGAACTGGATAAAGACAGTGCTGTTAATGATGAAGAAAAGCTTCACAAGAAGGAAGTGATCCTCAATGAATATTCTATCAAAGCCGATCGTATACATACAGTACAGCAACTGCTGAAAGCATATACTTTATTTGATATCGATATAGAATATGTAGTACTGGAAGGACAGGTTAAGATCGTTGATGAACAAACGGGCCGTATCCTTGACGGCCGTCGTTATTCAGACGGATTACACCAGGCGATAGAAGCGAAAGAAAATGTTAAGATAGAAGCTGCTACTCAAACGTATGCTACTGTTACACTGCAAAATTTCTTTAGGATGTACCACAAGCTGGCGGGTATGACAGGTACCGCTGAAACGGAAGCAGCTGAATTATGGGACATATATAAACTTGATGTGGTGAAAGTCCCTACTAATGTCCCGGCGATAAGAAAAGATCAGCAGGATCTTGTTTACAAAACTAAAAGGGAAAAATACAAAGCCGTTATTGAAGAAATTGAGAACCTGCGGAATGCGGGCAGGCCGGTACTTGTGGGCACTACTTCTGTTGAGGTAAGTGAATTGCTGAGTAAGATGCTTACAGGTAAAAAGATTCCTCACAATGTTTTAAACGCCAAGCAACATGCACGTGAAGCACAGGTGATCGCAGAAGCCGGTCTAGCCGGCGCTATTACCATTGCTACAAACATGGCAGGTCGAGGAACCGATATAAAACTGGGAGCCGGTGTTAAAGAAGCGGGAGGTTTAGCGATTATAGGTACGGAAAGACATGAAAGCCGGAGAGTAGACAGACAGTTACGTGGTCGCGCCGGCCGCCAGGGTGATCCTGGTACCACCCAGTTTTATGCTTCACTGGAAGATGACCTGATGCGTATGTTCGGAAGTGACCGCATTGCTTCCATGATGGATAAGATGGGTTATAAAGAAGGTGAGGTAATTCAACATAGCATGATTACTAAATCTATTGAAAGAGCCCAGAAAAAAGTAGAAGAGAATAATTTTGGTATCCGTAAACGCTTACTTGAATATGATGATGTAATGAATAAACAACGAAAGGTTGTTTATGAAAAACGTAATCATGCTTTGTTCGGGGAAAGACTTGCGCTGGATCTGGATAATGCATTTTATGTAGTATGCGAGGGGCTGGTTAATTCTTTTCGCGAACAGGACGATTACAATGGATTTAAATTGTCAGTGATCGTTAATTTTGGACTTGATACTTCAATACAGGAAAACGATTTTCTTAAAGGCAATCTTAATGAAATCACGGAAAGTTTATACCAGGAGTCTATCATGAACTACCAGGGTAAAATGAGTGAGTTGCGCAAAGATGCCGTTCCGGTCTTTAAAAATATTCGTAAAAATCAGGGCAGCCATATTGAAAACATTGTAGTGCCTTTTACCGATGGCCGCAGGAATGTTCAGGTATTAACGAACATGGAAAAAACCCTGAGAAGTGAAGGTAATGAAATCGTGGACGCATTGGAAAGAACTATAACGCTCGCAATGATTGACGATACCTGGAAGGAACACCTGCGTGCGATGGATGATCTTAAGCAAAGTGTTCAGACAGCTTACCTTGAGCAAAAAGATCCGCTGGTAATTTACAAGGTAGAAGCTTTTAGTTTATTCCGGCAGATGGATAGTGAAGTGAACAGGGATATTGTGTCCTTTTTATGCCATAGTATTATTTTAACAGAAACGAATGACACACCACTTAGAGAAGGAAGGGAACAAAAAACTGATATGAGCCGCATGCGTGCTAACAAAGAACAGATTGAAGCCGCAGGAGATGATTATGCGGCTAATGAGAAAGATTACTTTGATCCTTCCTCAACAGGTACTGCGGTGAAACAAGAACCGGTAAAGGTAGGACCTAAGATAGGCAGAAATGATTTGTGCCCTTGCGGCAGTGGTAAGAAATTTAAGAATTGCCATGGAAAAGATGCTTAGAAATTAACTTCTTAATAATACCGGTCTTCTCAGATCTATTTTTTTAAATGTTTTTTTATTAAGGCCTTTCAGTCAGTGATGAACGATAAAAATACTTCTGCGTAGCGGTGAATAATAAAAAAGGCGTAGTGATTAGCTACGCCTTTATATTACGTGTTAGAAAAACTTATCCTTCCTTTTCAACTTCTTTTGATTCTTCGCTGTCCTTTTCTCCCTGCTGTAACTTTTCTTTTATCTGTGCCAATGCACTCAGATCACCTAAAGTAGTTTTCTCAACTTTACTCTGGATGGTTTTTACAACCTTCTTCGTTTTGTCAGCTTCCACCCTGGCTTCCTTACGTGCCGCCTCTTTTTCTTCGATCTTAGCCTGTTCCCAAATGCGGGTATGAGAAAGAACGATTCTCTTTTCGTTACGGTCAAATTCTATAACCATAAAAGGGGCTGTCTGATCAATACTGAATGAAGTTCCATCTTCTTTACTCATGTGCCTGTTAGGAGCAAATCCTTCTAAACCATAAGACAATTGAACAACGGCGCCTTTGTCATCCTTTTTAATAACAGTGCCTTCATGAACAGTACCTACTCCGAAAGTGTCTTCCAACGCGTTCCATGGATCTTCCTCCAGTTGTTTGTGCCCTAATTGAAGCTTACGATTATCCTTATCAATACCAAGAATTATTATTTCGATGTGTTCGCCCACTTTAGTATATTCTGAAGGATGATTGAAACGTTTCAACCAACTCAGATCGCTGATATGGATCATTCCACCGATACCAGGTTCCAGTTCAACGAACACCCCATAAGGAGTAATATTCTTTACAAGTCCTTTATGACGACTGTCTACAGGATATTTATTTTCGATTTCATTCCAAGGATCTGGAGTGAGCTGCTTGATAGACAAACTCATCTTCCTCGAATCCTTATCAAGTGTAACTACTTTAGCTTTGTATTCATCACTAAGCTTAAAGAATTCCTTCGCGTTGATTGGAGTATTGGCCCAGGTTATCTCACTAACGTGGACAAGGCCTTCAACACCCGGCATTATTTCAAGGAAAGCACCGTAGTCCTCGATATTAACAACCTTGCCTTTAACTATCTCGCCCTCTTTGACGCCTTCCGGTAAAACATCCCACGGATGTGGAGTTAATTGTTTCAGACCTAAACTGATGCGTTTCTTATCATCATCAAAATCTAGCACAACAACGTTTAGTTTCTGATCCAACTTTAATATTTCTGTTGGATGGTTGATACGTCCCCAGCTAATATCTGTGATGTAAAGCAATCCATCTAATCCGCCAAGGTCCATAAAGGCTCCGAAATCCGTGATGTTTTTGATAGTACCTTCCAGAACCTGGCCTTTCTCAAGCTTACTCATTATCTCCGCTCGTTGAGCTTCAATATCGCTTTCAATCAGCGCCTTGTGAGATACAACAGCATTCTTGATCGCTTCGTTGATCTTGACAACTTTAAATTCCATTGTCTTACCAACAAACTGATCATAATCAGTTACAGGTTTCACATCAATCTGTGATCCGGGTAAAAATGTTTCCATTCCGAAAACATCTACAATTAAACCACCTTTGGTTTTGCTGGTAACAGTACCGGTAACAATCTCGCCAGACTTATGCACCTCAACAATCTTTTCCCAGGCACGGGTAGTGCGCGCTTGCTTGCGACTAAGATGAAGGTGACCTTCCCTGTCTTCCTTCTCGATAACCATTACTTCTACTTCATCGCCGGTTTTTAAACCTGCAGTGTCTCTAAATTCATTCAGGGATACTAAACCGTCACTTTTGAAACCGATGTTTATAACAACATCTGTCTTAGTTAAAGCTACTACAAGACCTTTAACCAGTTCACCATCTGTAATAGCAACAAATGTATTATCATATACATCGTCGTACTTCAGTCTTTCTTCTTTGGTATAAGAAGAAACATTTCTTTTGTCGATAGTCCAATCGAAATCGTCGTGCGCAGTAGGCGGCGCAACAGGCGCTTTTTCCGATACAGGTAGATTTTGTGTCGCTGTAGTTTCCTCAGGATGTTGAGGATCCTCCTGTACATCAGCGTTTGAGTTAACAATATTGTTTTCAGACATAATTTAAACCCGATGGATTTTAAAATTCGGGGCTGCAAAGATATATTAAAAGAAACAAAAGTCAAATTATCTAAGTGTACCGCATTGCGCAACAAAATCTATATACTCAAAATTCAAATGACACATAATTTTCCGGGTATAATATTACACGGTGTGTTAGACCATTGAAAATATAAAAATTGTCATGCTTTGTAATAAGTTGATAGTCACTAAAATAAATTTATAATGCATCTCGTTAGCGTTGTATTTTTTAAGGCACTGTATTAGTACTTATAAATTAAAATTTATTATTATGGAAAAAGTAGAAAAACTCAACATAATGAACAAGGTACTAAGGGAATTGGATGACCTTGTCCACAGCGAGACATCTCTGTTAAAAAAGCTGGGTCAACTAGAGGCAGATAATATAAACCTCGGCGATAAAGTATTGGAAGAACAATTGTCTGTAATATACGAACATGTAGATAATGCGCTGTCTGAAACCAATACGTTGCATACCACATACGGAGAAATTAGAGATCGATTTGTTAAGGATAATAATCTGGACGAAGTAGTAGCGAACGCTAATATAAGCGCAAATTAATTGGATATTAATCATTAAATGTTTTAAACAATTGCTATCAGCTGCCAGTAATTTAATGTATTATAGATTTTTATTTAATAGTTAAAAACTGGCGACTGATGGCAATACGCAAATTTTAAATATTTCAGATTGGTATGTAGCAATGATTGAAATTTTTGCTGACAGTTCTCTATTATTAGAAAATCTATATCATGATTGTCTTGATATACTCTATCACTGCCTGCAACAATGTTATAAGTAATTTGTAAAAGGCGCTGATCATATAACCTGTTATTAGTTCGATTTTTTAAAAGTTTAATTTTAAACAGGTTATCATATAGTAGACTTAAGGTTGTCATTTTAGTAAGCACTGAATTTAGGATACTGATACATTATTACTTATAGTCTTGGCAGCGATATATGCTGTTGTCCAGGCACTTTGAAAATTATAACCTCCAGTCACTCCATCTATATTCAGGATTTCTCCTGCAAAAAAAAGACGAGGTACTATTTTACTCATCATAGTCTCAGGATCAACTTCGCTTAAATTTATTCCCCCGGCAGTTACAAATTCTTCTTTGAAAGTAGTTTTTCCGTGAACATCAAACTCTCCACCACACAACTTCTTTACCAGTTTGTTTTGTTCTTTTGCAGGCAGGTCAGACCAACGGGCATCAGTTTTGATGCCTGCATCTTCGATAAAATATTCCCATAGTCGCTGCGGTAATCCAAAAGGATTCCTGTTAAAGATTTTTTGTGCAGCCAGTTGAAATCTTATAGTCATTAATTTTTCTTTCAAGCTTTGCTCATTTAATTCCGGGAGCCAATTTATTATTACTTTAAATGAATATCTGCACTCCGCTAACGCTCGTGCTCCCCAGGCGCTTAACTTTAATATTGAAGGCCCACTCATTCCCCAATGAGTAATCAATACCGGTCCTGACTCTTCAAGCTTCATCCCCATAATTTTTACCGAAACGTTTTCAACGGTAATTCCCATAAGTTTATTGATGGAATCATTTGGGATGTTAAAGGTAAAAAGCGATGGAACAGGTTCTTCAATAGTATGATTCAACGCCCTAAGCCATTGAAACATGGCAGATTTATTATAGCCACCACATGCCACGCAAATAAAATCGGCTTGCAGATTCCGGTTATCATCCAGGGTGATTTCAAATTTGTCTAAACCGGACTTTATAAATATAACTTCCGCATTCATCATTATCTCTACTCCATATTTATTTATTTCCCTGCTAAAACAATCAATAATAGTTTGAGATGAATCGGTTACCGGGAACATCCTACCATCGCTTTCTGTTTTAAGCGCGACGCCTCTTTCTTCAAACCATCGTATCGTTTCAACCGTAAAAAAATGCCGGAACGATTTTTTCACGAAATTTGCGCCACGCGGATATTTCTTCACCATCTCCGTTATACTGTAACAGGCGTGGGTTACATTACACCTGCCCCCTCCGCTTACTTTTACTTTTGAAAGAAGCTTACCTGTTTTTTCAATAAGTGTTACCTGAAGGTTTCTATTCATCCTTGCGGCGTTAACCGCGCAGAAAAATCCAGCTGCACCTCCGCCTATCACTATAAGTTTTTTCTGCATGGTTATTAAAAATGATGCCTTAATATTGAAACGCTATTAAAGCAATTTTTAATGGTTTACCTCTTTCATCAAATTTTTAAATGGTTTATTACCACTCGCCATAATAACATCATTTATTTCCAGGAAAATCCCGGAACAACAAAATAAAATATATTCCACCATTTATATTCCATTGACAGGCAAATTTTTATTGCACCTTCCACATTTATTCTTTTGCCATTTTCCATGACAGCCTGATAAGTAACGAAGCCTTCTGCGTAGCCCACACCTGTCTCGTCATCTTTTTTAATTTCAAATTGAATTTTATCAATAGTGTAAGAGGAGGCACAAAATTGAGAATAGGAATTAAACAACAAATTGATTTTATATAACACTTCTTTTTTTGAGAGGATTGTTTCATCGGGTAAGACAAAAGAATGGGCTAGTTCCCAGTTGTCTTCATTAATTTGCTGATTAAACCATCCTTGTATAAATTCTATTACCCTTGACTCAATATCAGAACGATGGTTGGGATGAAAATCTTCATAAATGTAATGAGTAGTCATTCCCGGAATTTCCACATCATCTGTTTCATATTCAAACAATTCTTCCGTTATAAATTTATATTTCAGGCGCGCATTATACTCATCAGAAAAATCGAGCACGATATTTTTTTTCTCAAGAAGCACCAGAATATCTACAAGTGCAAGTTCTACCTGCCAGTCACTCAACTCCGGGGATTTTTTAACGAGAGGCATCCCTAGAAAATCAAATATTTTAATTTGCCTGGTATTGGCAAACGCATGCTCATACTTAAGGATATTTTTTAAAAATTGATTTTCCAGGTTAGGTGGCAAAGGCTGCGTGCCTTTTAACGCTCCGCCGAATTCCGCTTTAATTTTAAGATGAAGTATTTCATTTTCGATGCGCAGGTTTTCTTCCGGATCATCGCTGAAGAAATCAGCTTCAGTATCTGTGTTTTTATTTTTCATATCTGTGATTTAGTTATGAAATTAAAACAAGAGCAAATTTTTATTTGGGTGATTTAACGTTATTTAAATTGCTCGCCATAATAGGATGCATCCAGGTTTAGGTTAGCTTTTTCGTTAAGTTCTATTCCGTCAAATGAAGAAAGAATATCGGCTCGGCCTTTTTTTACACAGATACTATGCTCATAATGCGCTGATGGTTTGCCATCCTTTGTTCTGACAGTCCAGCCATCATCATCATACCTTACCTGTTTATTTCCCAGATTGATCATAGGTTCAATAGCTATCACAAGTCCATCCTGTAACTTAACACCAGAGCCGCGCTTACCGTAGTTCGGCACCTGCGGATCTTCATGCAAATGTTTACCTAAGCCATGACCCACCAGTTCCCGCACTACTCCGTAGCCATACTGCTTCTCTGTAAAATCCTGTACCGCAAAAGAAATATCTCCTATCCGATTTCCAGCAATCGCTTTTTCTATTCCTTTATATAAAGACTCTTTAGTTACACGCAGTAATTTTTTTTTATCATCCGTTATTTTCCCGATAGCAAAAGTATAAGCGCTGTCCCCATGAAATCCATTTTTAAAAACACCTATATCTACTGATACGATATCACCTTCCTTTAATTCTTTCTCATTAGGGAATCCATGTACGATGGCATCATTTACAGAAATACAGGTTGCAAATGGAAAGCCGCGGTAGTTTTTAAAAGAAGGGACGGCTTTATTATCAAAAATAAATTCTTCGGCATACCTGTCAACTGCTAACGTTGATATACCGGCTTTCAATATTGAGGCTACTTCAGCGATAGCTTCACTTACCAGTAAGCAACTTTCTCTTATGAGTTCTACTTCTTCTTTGGTTTTATAATTAATCATTTCAATACAATATTTCTAAATTAAAATATCAATAAAGCCGAACCTGCTTGTCTGTATGGTAAGACTACCATAAAAAAACCTGGCAAATTTTTTACGTTTGCCAGGTTATAATAGCTTCAATTGTATTTATTATAAGATGGTTGACTGCGTTGTTTGTCTGCCTTGTATTCTTCCACCTTTCATTAAGCCATCATACTGGCGCATTAAAAGTTGCGTCTCTATCTGCTGGAGCGTATCCAGTACCACACCTACCATGATCAACAAAGAAGTACCGCCGAAAAATGTCGCGAAGCTCTGTGTAACATTTAAGCGCTGGGCGAATCCCGGTAATATACCTACAATAGCTAACAGCACCGCTCCCGGTAATGTTATACGATCCATAATAGTACCGATATAATCAGCTGTAGGCTGGCCAGGTTTTACGCCTGGTACAAAACCATTGTTTCTTTTAAGATCGTCCGCTATTTGTTTTGGATTGAAGATAAGGGCTGTATACAGAAATGTAAATCCTATTACGATAACAGCATAGATTACCATGTGCCATACATCTTTAGAATCAGCAAAAATCTTCGCGATACCTTTACCGGATTCAAAACTTGTATAAGAAAATAAAGTAGGCAGGAACATGATCGCCTGTGCAAATATAATCGGCATAACACCGGCACCATTTACCTTTAAGGGAAGGAACTGCCGCGCCCCGCCAAATTGTTTGTTGCCAACAATCTGCTTGGCATACTGCACAGGAATCTTACGAACACCCTGAACCAGCACAATTAATCCCATAATAATTGCGATAAGGACAGCTATCTCAAGGAAAAAAATTAAAGGACCACCACCGCCACGTTCAGATTTTGAAAACCATTCCTGTATAGTAGCCTGTGGAAGACGGGCGAGAATGCCCACCATGATGATAATCGAAATACCATTACCCAAACCCTTATCAGTAATTTTTTCACCAAGCCACATTACGAAAAGCGTACCCGCAGTTAAAACGATTGTGGTTGAAAACGGAAAATAAGGTGCATAGGAAGCAATAAGGGCAGGGCCATTTACCTGTCGCAAATAGGCAACATAAGCTCCAGCTTGTACGGCGGTTATCGCTACCGTTAAATACCGTGTCCACTGATTAATTTTTTTTCTGCCACTATCGCCCTCCTTTTGAATCTTCTGCATTTGGGGAACCAGAATAGTCATTAACTGCATAAAAATAGAAGCTGATATATATGGCATGATGCCAAGAGCAAGAATAGAAGCCTGGGAAAACGCTCCACCTGCAAATGCATCAATTAATCCAAGAGGTCCTGATTGAGCACTGCTGGTATTTAATAAGTTGGGATCTATGCCCGGAAGAGTGATATGCGCACCAAGTCTATAAATTAAAATGAGTATCAGGGTAACAATGATCTTCGACCTTAGTTCCTCGATACTCCAGATATTCTTTAATGTTTTAATAAATTTGTTCACTGATTTGTCAAAATTTTAATTTAACCCGGAAAGAAACATCTTAAATACTATACCTGACAAGGTACTTAAAATTATGATACAATCTCAACCGTTCCGCCAGCCGATTCAATAGCGGCCTTTGCTTTTTCACTTACAGCATTAACTTTGAATACAAGTTTAGCTTTTAACTCGCCGTTCCCGAGAATCTTTACTCTGTCAGACTGGCTAATCAATCCGTTAACATACAAATTTTCAGGAGAAAATTCATTGATGCCATATTTTTCAAGTAAAAGATCTATCTGTCCAAGATTAAATACTTTATATTCTAAGCGGTTAATGTTTGTAAACCCACGTTTAGGGAGCCTCCGTTGTATAGGCATCTGCCCACCTTCATGAGCCATTTTAATTTTATAACCAGCACGGCTCTGACCACCTTTATTACCTTTTGTAGATGTACCGCCTTTACCGGAAGCTTCTCCACGACCAAGACGTTTTTGTTTATGCGTTGAACCAATTGCAGGCCGAAGATTATGTAATTGCATATTATTAATTTTAACTCAACGGGGTTAATTCCCCTCGCTTATGAATAAATAGATCTTTAAATTATAAAGTAACAAATCACCTGGTTGTAACAATACTAACTGGCTTGTATCAGGTCAGTGCCAGGTTCATCCGGAGCTATAAGTTTATCCTTTGTTAATGATTGATTTTCTCCTGCTGGTTTATCTTGTGACATTGAATTATCTTTTTCCAAATGTTCAGCAGGCTTTGCTCCGATGAGTAAATTTTGATGTTCCACTACATCCTGAGATGGCGAGACAGATTCAGGTGTCACTGAATGAATAGCCGGAGGTTGTGTTACTATTTCTGACCCTATGGGTTTAGTAGCAACAAATTCTTCAGCACTATTTGTAGATGTGACTTCATTATTTGTTTCCTCAATCCTGACCAGGTGATTCACTTTACGAATCATACCAAGAATTTGAGCAGTAGCTTCAACTTCACGTGAGGCATTCATCTTAGTCAGGCCAAGCGCCCTTAAGGTAAGCTTCTGACGTTCAGGTCTGTCAATCCCGCTCTTAACCTGTGTTATTTTAATTTTTGTCATTGTTTTTCAATTTCATATTTCATAATCTCAAATCAAATTTATACCACCGATTAATTATGAAATCACTTATCCGTTAAATACTTTCTTTAAACTAATATTTCTTGTTTTGGCTACGCTGATTGGTTCCCTCAGCATAGCAAGCGCTTTAAAAGTGGCTTTGATAACATTATGTGGATTTGCTGATCCTAATGACTTAGCCAGCACATCAGTAATACCTGCACTTTCCAGAACAGCACGCATACTGCCACCCGCTATTACACCAGTACCTTGTGCAGCTGGTTTTATAAGAACTTTCGCAGCGCCATCCTTAGCAAGCTGATCATGAGGAATAGTTCCATGCATGACAGGTACCCTGATTAGATTTTTCTTAGCGTCTTCTATTCCTTTGGCAATTGCTTCCTGAACTTCTTTCGCCTTACCTAATCCATGACCAACCACACCACCTTCGTTACCAACTACTACCAATGCAGAGAAACTAAAAGCTCGTCCACCTTTTGTTGTTTTAACAACCCTGTTAATAGAAACGACCTTTTCTTTTAACTCCAGATCGCCTGCTTTAACTTTATTTAAAATAACATTTGACATTATAATCGATTTACGATTTGAGAACCAGTTTAAAATTATCTGTTATAGTTCAATTTAAAATTTAAGTCCGCCTTCACGGGCGCCATCAGCTACAGCTTTGATTCTGCCATGGTATAAATATCCGCCGCGGTCGAACACAACGTCGCTCAATCCAAGAGCAGTAGCTTTTTTAGCGATAGCGCTGCCTACCAGTTTGCCCTTCTCCGATTTATTAACCTTCTGAGCAAGTATTTCCTTATCAAGTGAGGAAGCGGCTGCCAACGTTTCATTCTTAACATCATCAATCAACTGCACGTAGATTTCAGTATTACTTCTGAATACAGACAGTCTTGGCTTTTGCGTTGTACCGGCAATCTTTTTACGGATTCGATACCTGATCTTCTGTCTGCTTACCACTTTTGCATTCATATTATTATATTTTACTTTCCGATAGTACCGGAATATTATACAACTATTTAATCATTGTCGATACCGGTTCAAAATTACTTGCCGGCAGCTTTACCAGCCTTCTTACGAACCACTTCGCCAGAATATCTTACCCCCTTACCTTTATAAGGTTCTGGTTTACGCAAACCACGAATCTTTGCGGCTACCTGTCCTAAAAGCTGTTTATCGATTCCTTCAAGACTGATTTTTGGATTCTGTCCTTTCTCTGTCAATGTCCCAAGTTTTAATTCTTTCGGGACATCGAAGATAATGTTATGAGAAAAGCCTAATGCAAGATCCAATGTATTACCCTGGTTTGTAGCTTTAAACCCTACACCTACCAGTTCAAGATCTTTCCTATAACCTTCAGTGACACCTTTTACCATATTTGATAACAGTGAGCGATACAGCCCATGCAATGCACGATGACGTATCTGATCAGTGGGACGAGAAATTTCGACAGAGCCATCCTTTACTGCCACAGTGATATCCCTGTCAATAGCCTGTTTCAGTTCTCCTTTCGGACCTTTAACGGAAATAATATTATCATTTCCAACGGCAACTGTTACCCCACCTGGTATAATAACCGGTTGTTTACCTATTCGAGACATAGTCGGTTTGAATTTTAATAGTACAAAAGTTGATTGTGTTCAGCCACGACACAAGCTTAATGATCAATCATTATGAAAAAAAAATCCTGTTATATTATCAATTCGTCTACCCTTGACAGCTAGTATATATAACATAAAACCTCGCCGCCCATATTTTGCGTTTTCGCTTCTTTATCAGTCATTACACCTTTAGAAGTAGAAATTATCGCCACACCCAAACCATTTTTTACTCTCTTGAATTCTGAAGGGCTGGAATAAGTGCGTAAACCCGGGCGACTAACTCTTTCCAGACTTTGTATCGCAGGAACCTTCGTGTCAGGATCATACTTTAAGGCAATCTTTATCAGGCCCTGCTTAGTATCATCTTCGAACTTATACTTGAGGATGTAGCCCTTCTCATATAAAATCTCGGTGATACGTTTTTTTAAATTAGAAGACGGTATTTCAACAATCCGGTGATTAGCCATTTGGGCGTTCCGGATCCTTGTAAGATAATCTGCTATAGGATCAGTTACCATTGTTTATAAGAAATTGAAAGTTAAAAAATTACAATGCGATATCCATCTATCACCAATTGTTAACCTTTGCTGCGGGAACAATTACTAAATCTATTTACCAGCTCGATTTAGTTACGCCGGGAATTTTACCAGCCAGTGCCATATCGCGAAATGCGATCCTTGACATGCCGAAGAACCTGATATAACCTCTGGGTCGACCAGAGATCTGACAACGATTTTTGAGACGAACCGGAGAAGCATTCTTTGGTAGCTTATCCAGTGCCTGGTAATCGCCGTCAGCTTTTAGCGCTGCTCTTTTATCTGCATAGCGGGCAACCATAACCATTCTTTTCCTCTGCCTGGCTTTTACTGATTCTTTTGCCATATTCGAATTTTAAATGTTTGATATTGATTTAATCCTTTTGAATGGATCAACATTAATTTGCATCTTTCTTGATATTTTTGAAAGGCATGCCAAGCTCCTTTAACAATTCGAAAGCTTCTTCATTGGTATTTGCTGTAGTTACAAACGTGATATCAAGCCCGGTAATTTTATTTACTTTGTCTATATCAATTTCAGGAAAAATAATTTGTTCAGTAACACCCAGCGTATAATTACCCCGTCCATCAAATGACTTATCATTAATACCTTTAAAGTCACGTACTCGCGGTAGCGCAACAGCGATAAGCCTGTCAAGGAACTCGTACATTTTTACGCCGCGTAAAGTAACTCTAGCTCCAATGGGCATATTCTTGCGCAGCTTAAAATTGGATATATCTTTTTTAGACATAGTAGCAACCGCTTTCTGACCAGTAATAGTTGTCAGTTCATCAACCGCAACATCAACCAGTTTTTTATCGGTAACGGCTCCGTTAACCCCACGGTTCAAACAAATTTTTTCAAGCTTAGGCGCTTGCATAATGCTACTATAACTAAACTTCTTCATTAAGGCGGGTACAACTTCAGCCTTGTATTTATCCGCTAGTCTCGGTGTATATTTATCGGTACTCATTATTTAATGACCTCCCCTGATTTTTTTAAGATACGTATAAGCTTGCCATTTTCACGTGAACGCTTCACTTTTGAACCTTCCCCTTTTTTTGCATCCCATAACATAACGTTGGAAATGTTTACTGAAGCTTCCTTTTTTAATATACCACCTTTGGTATTTTGAGCGGAGGGTTTGGTATGTTTAGTAATGATATTAACACCTTCCACTATTACACGTCCCTTCTCGAGAATTACTTCCAACACTTTACGCGGTTTTTTAAGGTCTTTGTCATCACCCGTAATTACCACCACAGTATCGCCTTTTTTAATACTGTATTTAGGTTTGAATCTTGTATTCATGTAGATTCTATTTAAGCTTTTTATTTATTACGTCATTTAAAAACGGCCGCAAATGTACAGTTATAACACTTCCGGTGCAAGAGAGATAATCTTCATATATCCTTTATCACGTAGTTCTCTTGCAACCGGTCCGAATATACGCGTGCCTCTTGGTTCTTCCGCTGCATTTAATAATACAACAGCATTATCATCGAAACGAATATAAGAGCCATCTTTACGCCTTAACTTATTTTTTGTTCTCACGATAACCGCCTTGGTAACAGTACCTTTTTTAATACCTCCGGATGGTATAGCATCTTTTACAGTAACAACAATCTTGTCTCCTATCCTGGCAGTTAACTGACCACTGTTTCCAAGAACACGAATGCACAATACTTCCTTTGCTCCGCTATTGTCAGCTACATTAAGCCTGCTTTCCTGCTGAATCATTTTATTATCTTTTAGGTGCCGGATTTTAGAGTCGAGTTATAAGTCCGATCCAAAACCATCAAATTTTAAAATACACTGTTAAAATTTCAAATTGTTCTTACAAGAACTTCAATCTGAAACCTGTGTCTTAATTATTTAACTTTCTCCAAAACTTCCACAAGCCTCCAGCGTTTGGTTTTGCTTAATGGGCGTGACTCCATAATTTTAACCAGATCACCAATACTACATTCATTCTTTTCATCATGAGCATGGAACTTTGTAGTCTTCTTTACAAACTTTCCATAAATAGGATGTTTTACTTTTCTCTCAATCGCAACAGTAATGGTCTTAGTCATTTTATTACTTGTTACAACCCCGGTCCTGACTTTTCGCAAATTTCTTTCAGCCATTTTATTATTTTTTACCTTTTAGCTTTGCATAGCTTTAATATAATCACTAATCAATCTTAACAGCAGTTGCCTCAGATGATACCACGAGATCTTTCTGTTTTAATTCAGTTTTTAAACGGGCAAGGTCTTTTCTGAGTGCTCTAATGCTCATTGGATTTTCAAGTGGTGTGATAGCATGAGCGAACTCAAGTTTTTTTAATCTCATCTCATCTTCCAGAATCCTCGCATTCAGATCGGATTCACTCATCTCCCTGACACTTTTTATAAAATCAATCTTCTTTAACATCTTTGTTTTAATTTGATTGTTGACAATTTGTTTGAAGGAACACTCCGGTAACTATTAAACAAAAATTTTTTCAAAAATTTGATAACGTGTTTTACGCTGAATAATCCCTTCTTATAACAAACTTTGTTCTAATCGGCAATTTCTGAGCTGCCAGTTCAAAGGCCTCCTTTGCAACTTGTACAGGCACGCCATCAGCTTCAAACAAAATTCTTCCCGGTTGTACTACTGCCGCCCAATGGTCAGGAGCACCTTTACCTTTACCCATCCTCACTTCAGCCGGCTTACGGGTAATTGCTTTGTCAGGAAATATACGTATCCAGACACTGCCTTCCCTTTTCATATGTCTTGTCAATGCCTGACGTGCTGATTCTATCTGGCGGTCAGTTAACCAGATAGGTTCCATTGCCTTTAATGCAAATGATCCAAACTCAATTGTTGCACCTCTCTTAGTATTGCCCTTCATGCGGCCTCTCTGCATTTTTCGGTGCTTCGTCCTTTTTGGCTGTAACATATAAGTTCTGCGTTATAAATTATGAAGGATAGTTTATTAAACTGCTACTGATAAAAAATTTAAAAATATAATTAAACACCAAATTCTTAAAATATTGAAAGTAGAGAATTTACGGGAAGGACTATTACCTTCTATTGTCCCTTCCACCGCCAGCTCCGCCACTTCTTCCGCCACGGTCGTTACCGCCACCACCAGACCTGTTGTCTCTTCTATCAGGACCTCTCTCTTCTCTTTCACCGCCCGGACGCCGGTCTCTTCTATCGCTTACATCACTCTTGCCACCAACAAAATTTGGGTTAAGATCTCTTTTAGCTAATACTTCCCCCTTGCAAATCCACACCTTAATTCCAATTTTACCATAAACTGTCAGGGCAAAAATAGAAGCGTAATCGATGTCCATACGGTAAGTATGCAACGGAGTACGACCCTGCTTAATTTCTTCCGAACGGGCGATCTCTGCGCCGCCTAATCGTCCGCTTACTTTAACCTTTATTCCTTCGGCTCCCATACGAAGGGAAGAAGCGATTGCCATCTTGATAGCTCTCTTATAGTTAATGCGATTTTCAATTTGCTTCGCGATAGTGTCAGCAACGATGTTAGCATCCAGTTCCGGACGACGGATTTCAAGAATGTTTATCTGTACGTCTTCCTTACCTGTTAGTTTCTTCAGCTCTTCCTTGATCCTGTCAACTTCATTACCCCCTTTACCGATAATGATTCCGGGTTTGGAAGTATGAATAGTCACTATAAGTTTACCAAGGGTACGCTCGATAACTATCTTTGCAATCCCGCCTTTATTGATACGGGCCATAAGGTAAGTCCGGATCTTATGATCTTCGATTAACTTAACGGAATAATCTCTTTTACTTCCGTACCAGTTGCTTTCCCAACCACGTATAATTCCTAACCTTGCACCAATAGGATTTGTTTTCTGACCCATATTCGGTATTTAGTTAATTTAGTTTAAACTTATTCAATTGCTTAATTATAATCCGGTACTCTATAATGCCTTGATATCCACTACAACGGTAACATGATTACTACGTTTCCTGATGCGATATCCACGTCCCTGCGGTGCAGGGCGCATGCGCTTCAATACTCTGGCGCCGTCTACCATGATTGTTTTAACCACCAGTCCGGCTTCATCGCCACCTTCATTTTTCTGTTTCCAATTATTAATGGCAGAGAGCACCAACTTACGCAACGGCACAGCCGGATGCTTGGTATTGTGTTCCAATTCTGCCAAAGCTTTCTCCACATTCAAACCACGGATCAAATCAGCGAGTAAACGCATTTTCCTGGGTGAGGTGGGGTAATTTCTTAATTTAGCTACTGCTTCCATCTTTATTTAGTTCTTTGTTCAATGTTCAGCACTTATTGAAAATGCAAGTACGACCACTGACAGTTAACGGTTAATTTCAGGCAACTTTTTTACTGGAGTGTCCACGGAAATTCCTGGTCGGCGCAAACTCACCAAGCTTATGTCCCACCATAAATTCGGTTACATACACCGGGATAAACTTATTACCATTGTGCACAGCAAAAGTATGCCCAACGAAATCCGGCGTAATTGTAGAACGGCGACTCCATGTTTTGATAACACCTTTCTTTGACTTTCCATCATTAACAGCTATCACCTTTTTTTCAAGATGTTCTGCTACATAAGGACCTTTTTTAACTGAACGAGCCATAGTGGTTTCGTTATTAATTATTAATTAGTGATAATTATAATACTGATTATTCTTCGTACTATTTAGCTAACTTCTTACCATTTTTTCTCTGGATGATAAGCTTGTCACTTCCTTTCCCCCTGGTTCTTGTTTTAAGACCTCTTGAATACTGCCCATTTCTTGAACGAGGCTGTCCACCTGATGCTTTACCTTCACCACCACCCATCGGGTGATCTACCAGGTTCATCGCAACACCTCTTGTACGAGGGCGAATTCCCCGCCAACGATTTCTTCCAGCTTTCCCCATACTCTGCAAGCTGTGATCACTGTTGCTAACAACACCGACAGTTGCATAACAATTGATAAGTACCTTTCTTAATTCGCCCGAAGGCATTTTAAGTACGGCATACTTTGTTTCCTTATTACTAAGCTGAGCGGAAGAACCGGCACTTCTAGCCATCTTACCACCCTGACCGGGCTGCATCTCAATATTATGCACCATAGTACCTAACGGCATATTCTTAAGCTGCAATGCATGACCAATTTCTGGTGCTACCTCGTCACCACTTATAACAGTACCACCTACTTGTATACCCTGTGGCGCGAGGATATATCTTTTTTCTCCATCCGAATAATTCAATAAAGCAATAAACGCTGTACGGTTTGGATCGTATTCAATAGTTGCAACGGTAGCAGGTATACCCTTTTTATCCCTTTTAAAATCGATGGTACGATACATCTTTTTGTGCCCACCCCCCATATTTCGTGAAGTCCTTCTACCCTGTACGTTTCTACCCGCAGTAACCTTAACCTTTTCAAGCAAGCTCTTTTCCGGAGTGTCTGATGTTATCTCTGCGTAAGCATTACCGATTCTCCATCGGGTACCGGCAGTAATCGGTTTGTATTTTTTTAATGCCATTTTTTATCCTTTTATTTGCGAACTTGTCAGCTTCGCCTGCTTTAATATTTTGTTATCAGATGTTTGAGTAAAGATCAATGCTTTCGCCATCAGCAACCGTTATCAGTGCTTTCTTAAAAGCCGGTTTCTGGCCTTGAATATAACCCGCTTTTGTAGAACGTGTTTTCGTTTTACCTGGAACAACACAGGTGTTAACATTGATCACTGTTACACCATAAAACTCTTCCACAGCTTTCTTTATCTCTAATTTGTTAGCTTTTCTATTTACTTTAAAAGCATACCTGCGCAATTTTTCCTGCTGAGCGTTTGCTTTCTCAGTTAGAACCGGCTTTACTAATACTTCAGATAATTTCATCCTATCTTAATTTGAAATTTAAATATTGATGTTTAAAAAGAAACCCAGTGCTATTTATAATTAATAGACTTCAAATTATCTTATACTCCGGCATCTGCTACTTCGTCGTCCTGTTCGCTAAAAATCTTTGCTGCACTTTCCGTAAGCACCAGCATATTCGCATTCATAATATCATAAGTGTTCATATCACTAAGCAACGTACCCTGCACCGAGTTAAGATTTCGAAGCGAGAGGTAAATGTTATCATTGTATTCAGGCGTCACAAATAAGGTTTTCCTATCCGTTAGATTAAGACTCTTTACAATGTCTGTGAAATGTTTTGTCTTAGGCGCCTCTATTGTAATATCTTCCAATACCACGATAGCATTGGCTTTTGCTTTATGGGCAAGGGCGGAAATTTTAGCGAGATCTTTTACTTTACGATTTAATTTAAAATCGTACTTATGAGGTTTAGGTCCGAATATAGTACCACCACCTTTGTAAAGTGGGTTGCGGATATTACCTTTTCTTGATCCGCCGGTACCTTTTTGCTTGTGTAACTTACGGGAAGCACCCTGAACTTCAGCACGGGTTTTAACTTTATGTGTTCCCTGACGGCGAGCTGCCAGAAACTGTTTGACAGCAAGGTAAATAACATGGTTATTTGGTTCGACTCCAAAAATTTCTTCGGGAAGTTCAACAGATCTACCAGTTTTAGCGCCCTGAATATTTAAAACTTCTACTTGCATATTACTTTTGTATTAAAACGATTGAACCATTATGGCCAGGAACTGAACCACTAACTAAAATGTAATTTTTTTCTGCGAAAATTTTTACCACTTTCAATCCTTTCATTTTTACTCTGTCACCACCCATTCTGCCAGCCATACGCATCCCCTTAAAAACCTTGGCAGGATAGGATGATCCACCCACAGAACCAGGCGCACGCTGACGATCATGCTGACCATGCGAAGCTTCCCCTACGCCGTGAAAACCATGACGTTTAACAACACCCTGGAAACCTTTACCTTTTGTAGTGCCTACAACATGTACCTCTTCACCCTCTGTAAATATTTCAACTGTAATTGACTCACCTAAATTCTTAAGAGCAGTATGATCGCGGAATTCCGTTACAAAACGCTTTGGAGAAGTGTTTGATTTTGCGAAATGATTTGTTTCGGCTTTGATGGAGTGTTTTTCTTTCTTATCGCCGAATGCCACCTGGAGGGCATTATATCCATCGGAGTCTGTAGTCTTGACCTGTGTTACAATACATGGACCTGCTTCTATGATGGTGCAGGCTGTTTGCTTGCCATCGGGAGTAAAGACGCTTGTCATCCCAATCTTCTTTCCAATGATTCCTTTCATCGTAATTGTACAATTTGCGCCTTCAGGATTGAAAGGACAGTCATTTATGGAGATACCATAGACTTCAATCCCCGTTTGCTATCGACCTTTTCCCTTTTACCGCCGTAGCACTGGCGAAGTATTATTATTTTGATGTGGCTACAATTAACCCGTTTGTAAAAATTCAGACGGGTGATGGAAGTACCGGTAGTAAACAAACCCCGAACGGCTTGTTTATATGTTTACCAGCATGATAATATCTAACTTAGAATATCTGCCGGTTATTTATTCAGAGCTCTTTTATTCTGCTAAAGCAGCGTTGAGAGTTGATTATATTATTAAGAACTTTTTTCAACATTACCAGGTTACATCAATTACTGTAATCGATTATGCCTTAATTTCAACTTCTACCCCTGATGGAAGATCCAGCTTCGAAAGTGCATCAACCGTCCTCGATGAAGAAGTATAGATATCCAATAAACGTTTGTGAGTGCAAAGCTGAAATTGCTCACGGGCTTTTTTATTAACGTGGGGAGAACGCAATACCGTGAATATTTTCTTATGTGTAGGCAAAGGGATAGGGCCTGTTACTACGGCACCTGTACTACGAACAGTTTTTACAATTTTCTCAGCAGATTTATCTACCAGGTTATGATCGTAAGACTGAAGTTTTATTCTAATTCGCTGTGACATAAGTAAATCCCAATTTTTAATTAGGAGTGCAAAGGTATGTGCTGAGAGAATACAAGCAAAAGATATTTTAAATTTTTTTTGAAAAGGTTCGGTCAAATTTATAAATCAGTAAAAAAATATTTTATAACTAAGATATACTTTCTACAAAAATTGACTTGTTACAGAACCGCCGTGTTGAACCTAAAAGTGTTGAATGCCGGTAGTATCAACGCAATCTGTAATTCACCTTCCGCCACCGGGACAATTTTTTCTTATGAAATCTGTAAACATTGCAGACACATGCCTTGAAGTGCCTTCTCCTTCTGAGATACTATGTGTTCTGTTTGGATATGACATCATTGAAAAAATTTTATTATTTTTTACCAGTTCGTTAATCAACAGCTCTGCGTTTTGATAATGAACATTATCATCTCCAGTACCATGCATATATAACAAGTTTCCCTTAAGATTTTTAGCGTAAGTAACTGGTGAGCCTAAAATAAAGTCCTGCCTGTTTTCCTGGGGTAAGCCCATGTATCGTTCCTGGTAAATATTATCGTAACTTAATTGATTGCCTACTGCAGCAATGGCTACCCCGGTTTGATAAAGATCAGGATATTGAAATAACAAATTCAATGTTGTCGATCCGCCACCGCTCCATCCCCATACAGCTATTCGCTTTGGATCAACAAAAGGCCAGGTAATTATTTTCCTGCAGGCAAGCGCCTGATCACGAATATTTATCCTGCCTATCTGGCGATATATACTTTTACGCCACGCCCTCCCTTTCGGACCAGGGGTGCCCCTGTTATCAATGCTTATCTGGATATAACCTTCTTCTGCCATGTCACCGGCGAATAACCTGGTGCCTGCTCTGCCATAAGCATCAGTTACCGTTTGCGATGCCGGCTCTCCATATACTAAAAATACGACAGGGTATTTTTTTGTACTGTCAAAATTCGCTGGCTTAATCATCCACCCATCCATCTCAACGCCTTCTTCAGAAGTGATTTTAAAAAATTGCACCTTACTGTTCTTTTTAGCATTGGCAACTTTTTCACCGATATTGTCTGACGATGTTAAGGAGGTATGTTTGTGAAGATTTATTAATTCACTTACCGGCGACGTATAAGAATTACTAAAAGAATGTTGCGCATATAACCCGTTAGGCGAGATAGTGTATGAATGTGTGCCAGGCTGGTCTAACGGTGATAAACGTTCCGCTTTAGAAGCGCCATCTATATTTACACGGTACAAATATTTTTGGGTAGCATTTTCCGGTGATGCCATAAAATAAATATTGCCTGCCTTTTCATCTATCAGGCATATCTTCATAATATCATATTCACCTTTTGTAATGGTTGTTTCCTTTTTGCCATCTCTGCTGATCCTGTATATATGTCTCCAGCCATCCTTCTCACTTACCCATATAAAATCTTTGTTTTTATTTGTCCAGTCCCAGCCGGTAATATCTCCATCCTGCCAGCTTCCTTTTACATCTATGAAGGCCTCATCATTCTCTTTAAATATTTCTTTACTGTTCCCGGAAGATACTTCACAAATCAGTA